>Ga0172371_10000572_pt1 | contig 57405 bp, 44 predicted proteins | sample Lak12m_FD_114543 | JGI IMG/M metagenome (GOLD analysis project Ga0172371, IMG submission 114543) | Freshwater microbial communities from Kabuno Bay, South-Kivu, Congo - kab_022012_12m | ecosystem: Environmental > Aquatic > Freshwater > Lake | place: Democratic Republic of the Congo: South-Kivu... | reverse complement strand
TTCCCCCCAACCCCCTTCCTTTTTGCCCGCCCGAGCGTTCAGTTTTGGTTCTGCCGCGCGAAGCGCGGCAATCATTCAGGATTTTGTTCAAAATGAGTTCTGACTTTTTCCAACAAACACCACCAAAGTTGATTAGTTGCCTCGCTCGGGGCTTCGCCCCTCGCTTCGGCGGGCATTTCCGCAAGGAAATGCCAAGGGTTTTTGAAATCAATCGCCAATTTTCCCGCCGCAAGGCGGCGGTTTACAAACAAAGTTTGTATTGCGACAAAGTTGCAATGAGCCGATGGTTTTGTTTCGCCTTTGGCGAAATACAAAATGAGATTTTAATAAATTGTCGGTGTAAAGCGTTGCCTTTTTATAAAATTAAAAACTTCTAAAAATTATGATTAAGTATTTCATTTATTGTCGCAAATCAAGCGAGGACGAGGAAAGACAAGTTTTGTCTATTGAGGCCCAGCTCACCGAGCTTCGGGAATTTGCCAAACAAAACAATCTTTTCGTGGTTAAAGAATATTATGAAAGTAAAACCGCCAAAGAGCCGGGCCGAGAAGTTTTTAATTTTATGATGTCGGAAATTGAAAAAGGCAACGCTTCGGGAATTTTAGCGTGGAATCCCGACAGGTTAGCCCGAAATTCAATAGACGGTGGCAAAGTGATTTATCTTGTGGACACAAAGAAGATTGAATCGCTAAAATTCCCCACATTTTGGTTTGAAGCGACGCCACAAGGAAAATTTATGTTGAGTGTCGCTTTCGGACAAGCAAAGTATTACACCGACAATTTAAGAGAAAACATTTTGCGAGGAATTAGGCAGAAAATCAGGCGTGGCGAACTTTCGGCAAAAGCCCCGCTCGGATATTTTAACGAACCTCGTTTGCGAACGATTGAACCCGACAAAAAAACTTTTAACAAAGTAAAAGAAGTTTTGCGGGCTTTTGCCACAGGCGAATACACTTTATCGAAAATTCAAAGCAAAATGTTTTCTCTTGGCTTGGTTGGCAAAGACGGAAAACCGCCTCATCTTTCCACAATTCAGAAAGTTTTGACTAATCCGTTTTATTACGGACATTTTCGCTATCGTGGCGAAATTCATCAAGGATCGCATAAGCCAATGATTTCAAAGAAACTTTTTGACCAAATACAAGAAGCGTTAATTTTGAACGGCAAGCCCCGCAAAAAGCGAGGACCGAAAAACTTTCAATTTCTCAATTTTGCAGTTTGCGGCGAGTGTGGCTACGCTATCACCGCTGAACGACACATCAAGAAAAGTGGACTAAAATTTGTGTATTACCGTTGCACCCACAAAAGCAAAACGCAAAATTGTTCGCAAACTCGCTTTTTGCGGGAAGAAGTTTTAACCGAGCAAGTAAAAGAGAATTGTCAAAAAGTTTCTTTGCCTGACGATTGGCGGGAAAAATACCTTGCCAAGGTTAGCAAATGGGAAAAAGAAAACAGCCAATCGTCAAACCTTTTCGCTCAAAATCTCAAAACAGAACTTTCCGCCATAAAAACAAAAATAGACCGCTTAATGGATGGCTATCTTGAAGGCAGTTTTGAGCTGGCGGAATTTCAGGAAAAGAAAAACAAACTTATGGCGGAAAAGAAAGATATTGAGGAAAAATTATCGGATTTTGAGCGAAAAGGAAATCATTGGCTCGAACTCACAAGAAACTGGATTTTAGAAGCCAACCAAGCCAAAAATCTCATTTTGTCTGAAAATTTTTCGGAGATGAAAAATTTTCTCAAAACCATCGGCTCGAACCGCCGCCTTGTGGCGGGAAAATTGGCGATTGATTTCAAAAACCCTTGGCATTTCCTTGCGGAAATGCCCGCCGAAGCGAGGGGCGAAGCCCCGAGCGAGGCAACTAATCAACTTTGGTGGACCTGAGGGGACTCGAACCCCTGACCCCCTCCATGCCATGGAGATGCTCTAGCCAACTGAGCTACAGGCCCGAATAAGTTTGGAAAGTTATTTAAATACTCTTATATTACTTACACAAAAATCCTAAATAGGCAAAAATAAACCTTCCCCTCACTTATCTGAGTAAGTTTACCCCGTTCTTTGACACGGGTGAGAGGACAACAAAGTTACTTTCCTACCGTTTCAAATTGGCTGAATTTAACGCTGCGGTCTTGGGAAAAATCGTTAATTGGCTGGTGGTTTTCGTCACTGATCTTAAATTCTAAAGCATGTTCACCCGGCGAAAGTTGGTCGAGAGAAAAAGAATAATCTCCTTTGAATTCTTTGAGAAAAATGGTTTTAACTACGTTTCCGTCTAGCGAAATATCTACGTAGCGAAGATATTTGATACTCCCCTTAAAATTAACCTGAAGATTTATGGGGGTGCTTTCTAGATTCACCACACGCATTTTAGCCCCATCGCGAGCCGACCGGCCTTTGCTTTTGCCAGTACCCTCTTTTTGGCCCCAACTATCGTTGGAGCCCGTGTCTAAAGCAAGAAAGTAGCCTTTTTGCGAATTTTGGGGGACAGAATAGGCTTTCAAAAAATTATCTTCGTAATAAGCGGCAAGACCCAATTTTTGTTCCAGGTAGTTGACCGTATTTTGAAACTCCTGGTCGTTAAACTTTTTATTTCCCGTGTTTACCTTGCTCAAAGTAACATAACGTATATGGTAGAAATTGAGGATAGAGCTGCCAAAAGGAGTATAATCGGAGATTACAATGTCGCCTCCGCTGCTGTTCTCGTAGTCGTTTCCTCCGGTCGGCAGACTGTAAAGCAGTGCCTCGATAATGGGAGTGTTACGTTGAAAAGTCCACCGGTCTTCCTCGCTTCTCGCAAAGTCAATGCCGTCAATTTTATTTTTCTGATGAATCCTTTGAGTGTAAAGCGAATAAGAACCGAAATCATAGCTGGTAGATCCGGGAATTTCCAAAATAGAAAAAGCATCTTTATTTTCGGCTAATTTATCATAAAAAGCGGAGTAACCAAGGTCGAGAGAAGGAACCGGGACGGAAAAATATTCCAAAGGCAAACCGAGTATCACAATGGCGGCGGCCAGCGTAGTTAATTTTGACTTTTCTTTCGATCGAAGAAACTCTTCAAAATATTTGGCTCCGATTCCCGCTAAAAAGGCCCACCCGATAGTAACGACTACAAAAATGCGGCTGGTGGTACGGATATAATTCCAGTAAGGCACGAAGTTATAAAGTAAAATGTAAGGTAGCTTTTTGACAAGATAAGTTTTTCCCGCGAAGTGGAGAGTGGGACCCAAACTTAGAATCAAGAAAAAAACTGATATGGCCAACCAAAAGGTTGCCCAATAAAACTCGGCTTTGTTTTTACTTTTTTGCCTAAAGATCTTTATTATTCCCAATATTGCCAAAATAATCGCGATAAATCCCAAATAAAAGCTTTGTCTGCCTTCTGGGTTTGAAGCGGTGTTTTCACGCAGATAATTGAATTTTTCTCCCCAAAAAGTTTGAAATCTAGCGGGAATCAGAAAATCTACGCCGTCGGCGGAATAATCTTCTACCTGGGAATAAGGGGGCTTAAGGTAATTATTTTCCGAATGGGCAATTTGCCAAATCTTATCAAATTGAGCTGCCCCGGCGCTAAATAGTACCACCAGCCCAATAATGATTGTTACCCAAAACCGCCATTTTTTTAAATTTTCCGGGTAAAGAAAAATAAGAAACGGAAAGAAAAATACCAATAACATAATGGTAAAAGCCAATAATTGATGCTCGGTAGCGATTATCAACAGTATTGATACGGCTACTCCCGCGGCTGATCTCCAAGAGGTACTTTTCATAAAGCGATGGAGAAAAAAAGCCAGCCAAGCCAGCCATTCGTAATGCATAGTGCCGATGTTGGTCGCCACGGCTTGGGAGAAATGGAAAGGGGAAAAGGCAAAAATAAACGCGGAGGCCAAAGCACCCCAGTTTGATCCCGTGATATCTTTTACAAAAAGCCACATTCCCAAAAAAGCAAGAAAGAAAGAGAAAAACCACCAAAGATTATAACCGGCTATCTGTCCCAAAAAGGCCTCCGTATAACCGATAAAAGGGAGGATACCCCAAAAATTAGCATCTTTTTGCCAGCGCAAAGTGTTGAGCCAACCGCTATCGTGAATATGCTGCTCTACCATAGTTGTCCGCGCGATAACCTGATAGGTATCAGCCCCGCGGCCCGGAATGCTTGAAAAAAAATGCCACATAACGGGCCAAGTCAGTAAGACGGTCAGAAATAGACCAATGTAAATCGCTTTCTTTAGATTTAACTTTTTTGATATTACTGACATCAAACGGCATAATTAATAATGAAAAGACGAGAAAAGAGCCGCCGGTTTTAAATTCTAACCATTGATCTCCTTAACCACTTTTTCCATCGCTGGCACTATTTGTTTTTTGCGGGAGACTATTCCTCTTAGAACCAAATTATCGCCACTAATCACAATATCCGAGAAAGACTTCATCGCGACGGTTTTTTCTTCGTCGGAAATCAAGAGAAGCTCGGTCTGTTTTTTCAGAATATCGACTATCCCAAGATAAGCCAAGTCAAGATTTTCTTCTTTTTTCATCCGGCTTAATACTTGTTTTAAATCCCCTTCAATCTTTTTGACATTTTCCGGTTTTACCGTTTCAACAACTCCGATGCCAATCCTTTTTGTTCCGAAAGTAAATACTTTATAATCCAGTTTAACGACTTCTGCCGGGGTAAAAGCACTCAAGTCGGATTTTGCTTCAAAAAGTTTATCGGCGAGATCGTTGACGTTTCCTCCGGATTGTTTTGCCAAGGCCGCTACCCATTGCCGGTCTTCTTCCGTAGTGGTGGGAGAAGACAAATTCAGTGTATCGGAAATTATTCCGCAAAGAAGTAAAGTCGCCAATTCTGAGCTGACCGCTATATTTTTTTCCCAAAACATTTTTGCCACGATGGTGCAGGAAGAACCAACCGGCTCGACGCGGAAAATTATCGGTTCTTCCGTTTGCCAATTTCCGGCGAGTTTGTGGTGGTCTACAAGACCAACCAGTTTTATTTTGGAAAGGTCAACTGGCGCCTGGGCTGTTTCGTTGAAGTCTACCAGGAATACCCTTTGCTTTTCCGGTAAATTTTCATTGGGAAGATCTTGAATTTGATCTTTAAAATTTGAATATTCCAAAACCCAATCAGTCTCGTTATTCAGGTTGCCTTTTTTGTAGGGGACTGCTTCTTTGCCTTCTGAGCGAAGAAGGGCAGTTATTCCTATTGTGGCTGCGATATTGTCTGTATCGGGGTTCAGGTGACCAATTACGATGGTAGTTCCCATAGATGTTTTTAAAAATAATTAGTTGTGATTGTGGTTAACAATCACTTATCCTCTTCTTCTGATAGTACTAAAACAATATCCCTCACTCTCTCAGGATGGGGAATGCTTTTAAAGATAAACCTTTCGCGTTTACCTGCAGTTTGTACGTATAAATCTCCATAGTCAAAAAAAGTTGCGACGAACCCGGACACTTCGGTTGTCAGATCCTGGACGTTTTCCAAACGCAGCTCGGATATTTCCCGGTGAAAAAGTCCTTTTTGTTCGATGTTTACGATTCTTTGGTTTGTTACTATCCAAATATCCAAGTAATAGTCAATGAAAACAACAAAAATGAAAGACCAAAGAAACAAACTAAAAACGGCCATAACGAGCTGAATCAACTGCTGTTCGGCTGGATTGAGAATCCCCGGGCCCGTAAAAAGAAAGAATAAAAAGGTGGCGGCAAAAAGCATTAAGGCAAGGATTAAAAAAGGCAAAAGCTGAACGAATAAATTTATCCAGTGTCGTCTTAGGAAAATAATCAAGCACTCTTCTCTTTTGCAGCCTTTGGTTACTTCTTTAACGTAAAGACTGATTTCCGGTACTCCTCTTTTTTTGCTGAGAAAGATCTTGCTGCGGTTTAAGTCTTGCCCTTGGGTCAGTTTGTTCAAATCTTCTAGCTGATCAGGCACGGCAATAATTCAAAATTTAAATATCATTATTGAAGATGACAGTTTGCAAGGTAAAATTTTAGGAACTTATTTTTAAAAATATTTTGATTTTTAGTTTCCTTGAACCTGTCCTTCGTAAGCATCGGCGAATTTTAACACCCGGTCTCCATACCAACCGAAACGTTCCCAGTTGCCACCCGCCAAATAGATACTGGCCGCTTTGTGTTCTGCTTGCCGATCGTGACTAGTGACTCCGCTCACTTTGGCAAGCTTTAATCCCATAGCAGTCAAAGCGTCTCTCAAATTCCAAGGATCTGGCGGATTGTGTCCGGTGACTTTTGCCACTTCCGCTTTATAACCCATCCAAGTGCTCGGCATAAATTGGGCGGGGCCCATCGCTCCTCCCCAACCAGTACAATCACCTTTGGAGTTTCGGTAGCAAGGTTTTCGGGAAACCGGTTTATCGCTTGGCTCATAGCCAATTTCGCTACAAATATTTTTAAATCTGTCCCACTGAGCCGGGTTCATATCAGTTTTGTAAGTGCCTCCGCCTACGTTATTGCCCATATTCGATTCGACTTTTAGCACTCCCAGCAGAAACGCTGCCCTAACACCGGTTAATTGGGCGACAACTTTTGCTTCCGTGAGGGCTTGGCCGAAATCCAGTTTGGTTCCACAGCTTTGCAAAGCCGTTATCTCCGCCGTCAGGCGGTTGGCAACCGTGGTTCCTTTCTCAACCAAATCCCCTATTTTATTTTGTTCTAACTGGGTTTCCGCAAGCAAATCTTCCCGGTCTTTTTTGTCCCTGTCTAATTCAATTCTTTGTTCGTCCTGCATTGAATAGAGGGCCATTTGCTCATTCTTAGTCTCTTCTATGGCGGTTTTTTCTTTCAGTAAGTTATTTCGGTCGGTATTGAGGCTGGCGAGTAATTCCCAAAGATGTTCTTGAAATACGACAACGTCTTCCATTTCTCGAAAATACTCTGCAAAACTCGGCTTTTCTAAAATTACCTCTACCATCGATTTTTTGTCCAGCGAATCAAGTTTTCTCATATATTCCTCGAGAAATTTTTTTCTTTTTTCGATGTCGTCTTCTTTTACCACAATCTCGTTCTCTTTATCATTGAGAGATCTCTGAACACCGTCAATTTCTCTTTGGGTTTTTTGCAGGGCTTCCTCCGCTTCTTTTATTTCGTTATCGAGGGCTCCCAACAGTCTTTGGATGGTATCGGTTTTTTGTTCTAGAATATCGGATCTTTTTTCATAACTGTTTATTTGGGTTCTTACCGAATTTAGTTGCTCCTGCTTTTGCTGAATCTCGGCTTGTTTCTTGGTTTGATCGACATTGTTGTTAACGTTAACATTCGCCGTTGCGGCGTTTACATTGGCGTTAATATTTGAGTCGGCAGTGGTTTTAGCTAAGATAATTCGGGGGAAATAAAAAAATGTAGCGATCGTAAAAACTATCAATATTAACAAATTATTTTTTTCTCTGTTTTTTAGTTTAATCACAAGGCGGGTTTAAATTCGAAATTTCAAATTATTTTTCTTCCGCTTTTATTTTCGCGATCATTGCGCGTAGATCATCTTTGAGTTTCTCTTTTTGTTCTTCGGACAACCTCTTTTTGATCCGAGATGGCGGCGGGTATGGCGCGGAAGACTTTTCGGCTTTATGCTTGTCTTCTAATGCCAAGGCTCGTTGTCTTCTTATTTCCCGAAGGCACTCTTTACAGAAAATACCCCGACCTTCTTCTGGAACAAACGGAACCTTGGTATCTTTGCCGCACCGGTCACAGACGGCTTCTTGCCAAACGGTAGGAGATTTTTTCACTCTATTAGTATCTCGCTGGGTATTACCGAAAGAGCCAGTCGCTTTGCCGGTAGTATTATTGGAATTTTCATTTGTTAGCGCTTTTTTTTGGGTTGCCGGTGCCGGGATGTGCTCAAGTAATTTCCAATCATTGCTTCGAGAATTTTTCGGTGCGGTCGTTACGGCGGCCGAACTAGCTTGGGAAATTAAAGATTCGGAGTTATCGTTAGCTTTCAGCCGAGTGTCTTGAAACATACGGCTTTGAGTTTGGATGTTTAATTCTCGAGCATCTTCTTTCCCAACCCTAGCAATCTCCCGTTTTATCCCTTGCTCCACTTTCTCACTCTTTTTGTCTTGAAATCCTATTATTCTCGAAGGGGACATAAATTTTTCCAAATCCGGAGAGGTCTGTTTGACGGTGGTTGCTTTTTCTCTCGAAGACTGTTTTACTGTTTGGGGTCTTATTTTTGGGAAAACCGTTTTCTTTTCGGTGTCGGAAGAGAAGCTTCTTCCGGTTAAAAATTCTTTTTCCATCCACTTGTGAATTTTTTCTTCTACTTCTTTGCGGGGTCTGCCGTAACGCTCTTGTGATACTTGGATAACTTTTTCGGTAAAAGAAGTTAACGGAGACGGAAAAGGAGGCATCGCCTTAGCGCTGAAAGCGTTTCCGGTTACTCCGTCAATCATCAATTTTAAGTAAATTTGGTATTTAGGCAGGTTTATAAGGTCGTTCATCATAACTGCCGGCTCGAACTCTTTTTCAACAAATTCGGCATCCGCCGCCCCCACCCTAAAGCTAACGAGAGTTCCCACGTTGCCAAAAACCGCGTCGCGTACTTCTTCGGTAAGCTGAGCAATGTATTGGTGAGCCACAATTAGGCTTAGACGGTATTTCCTGGCTTCCGAAAGAATGCTGGCAAAAGACTCGGTAGCAAAGTTTTGAAATTCATCGACGTAAAGAAAAAAATCTTTTCTTTCGTGTTCGGGAATGTCAACCCTTTCCATAGCGGCCAAATAAAGCCGGGTTACCACCATACCTCCTAATAACGACATCGCTTCTTCCCCTATCCTTCCTTTGGCAAGGTTCACTATCAATATTTTCCCCTGGTCCATTATCTCGCGCATATTGATGGTGGAGGTTGTTTGGCCAACAATGTGCCTTACAATGGGGGTAGAAACAAATTGGCCTACCTTGTTTTGGATCGCGGCGGTAGCCTCCCGGGCGAAACGCTGGTCCCACTTGCCGAATTCTTCGATCCAAAAAGATCTTACGATGGGATCGCGCACTTTTTCTACCACTTGGCGGCGAAAATTTTGATCGGCCATCATGCGGTTAATCCCCAGCATCGTACTACCCGGAAAATCCAAAAGAGCCAAAATCGTATTGCTTAGGATGTATTCCATTCGGGGGCTCCAAACATCAGGCCATATTTTTTTAAAGACTCCCATCATACCCGAAGCAATCAAGTGCTTATGGTCTTCATCCACCGCTTCCAATATGTTAAACGCAACAGGGTTTGCGAGGTCGGCGGGATTGAAATAAACTACGTCGTTTATTCTGCTTTTGGGGATAAAATGAAGAATCTCCTCGGCGCTGTCACCGTGGGGGTCAATAAAAGCGACTCCTCTTCCTTTAATAATGTCTTGGATGACTAGATTTTTAAGCATTACCGATTTTCCCATTCCGGTCTTTCCGACAATGTACATATGGCGGCGCCGGTCGTCCAATTTTATCCCGAAGGGTTTTTCTTCCCCCCGAAAATTAGTTTTGGCAAAAATTGTAATGTCGTCCTCCTTTAGAATGTCCATGACTAGTGTGAAAGAATGAAAGTGGGAAAGCGTGAAAGAATTTTAAGACAGTACTTTTAATTTTCGTATTACTTTATATTTTCCCATTTTCCAACTTTCAACTAACAGGTGCCGAAGGTGGGACTCGAACCCACACGAGGTATTCCCTCAAGGGATTTTAAGTCCCTCGCGTCTACCAATTCCGCCACTCCGGCAAGTCGTTCGCGAACAACGTGCCCCTGGCCTTGTCGAGGCGTCCATCGTTCCTATTACTATTAGACCATAGCTATTTTTTTAGCAATAGTCCACCGCGGATATTTTTTTAAAGAAAATTTTCCGAATTACCGGCAGGAACAGGATGACATCTTGTTCCTACAAGCGTTTCTTCAATTTTGATTTACCGTTAGGCAAATCGATTAATTCAAATCCTAATTTTTCAATTTGTTGGCGAAGCGTATCGGCTTTTTTGAAATCTTTATTCTTTCGAGCCTTTTGGCGATCAGCCAAAAGCTTTTCTATATCAGCCGGCACGGCCATTTTTCCCTTTCCGGGAATTTTTTTTGGCAAAATACCCAGCACTTTATCCCATTTTTTAATCAAATAGTTTGTGGCTGGAATCTTTTTGGGATCTCGGTTGGCGTTCTTAACGATTTGCAACAATAACGCAATCGCTTTCGGGGTATTAAGGTCGTCGCTTAGAGCAGCGATAAATTGGTCCTCTTTTTTAATTATATAATTTTCATTGTCTGAAGTTGGTTCAAGTCTCCCTGCCTCGCCGGCAGGCAAGTGACTTGAACCGGAAGTTGCTAAAATTTTCTGGTTCAAGTCTCCCTGCCTCGCCGGCAGGCAGGTGACTTGAACCAATCCATTTGTATAAAATTCCACAATTTTGCTCCAATTATTCGAAGCTTCTCTGAGCCCTTTCCAAGTGAAGTTCATCGGGCTGCGATAGTGGGCAGTAAGAGTCCAAAAACGGTAAGCCAACGGATCGAATCCCGCATCAATAATATTTTGTAAAGTATAAAAATTTTTCAGTGACTTGGACATTTTTTTGCCATTAACGTCCATATGGTCAGTGTGCAGCCAAAACCGGCTAAAAGGTTTACCGGTATAGGTCTCACTTTGGGCAATTTCCGATTCGTGGTGGGGAAATTTATTGTCTTTTCCTCCCGTGTGAATATCAATCGAATTTCCCAAATAACGGATCGCCATAGCCGAACATTCGATATGCCAACCGGGAAAGCCGTCTCCCCAAGGACTTGGCCAATGTAACGAGTGCAAACGGTTTTTTTCTACTTTTTTTATCCACAAAGCAAAGTCGGCTGGATGTTTCTTGTAGGGGTTTATTTCCACCCGGGCCCCGGCGAGAATTTTTTGGAAGGTATTGCCGGAGAGCCTGCCATAACGGGGGAATTTAGCAATATTAAAATATACCCCGTCTTTCGCATCGTACGCGTGGCCACTTTTGACGAGTGATTTTATGATTTTTTGGATCATTTTGATCTCTTGGGTGGCCCGCGGACGGTAATCGGGTGCTAAGATATTTAATTTTTTTTCTTCTTGAATAAATGCTTTGGTATAAAACCGGGCGATCTCTAAGGGGCCTTTTTTCTCTTTTTTGGCCGCTTTATCCAGTTTGTCTTCTCCCCGATCCTCGTCTTCGTCCGTAAAATGTCCGACATCGGTGATATTTTTTACCACCTTGGTTTTGTAACCGGAGTATGCCAAAAAACGCTTAAGCAAGTCCCAAGCAATGTAAGAGCGAAAATTGCCGAGGTGGGCGTAATCATAAACCGTCGGTCCGCAGGAGTAAATCTTTACTTGGTTTGTTTTCAGGGGTTTAAAAATTTGCTTTTTTCGGGTGAGTGAGTTGTAGAGCCTTAGCATAGAATTTCAAACTTCAAATTTTAAATTGTAATGTTTTTAATATTTTCTACCTATTTTTTTCTATTGCATCAATGTTTCGTATTATATGTTTGATATTTTGGGTTCTCGGTCTTTGACGTTTTAATAAATTACCGTATGATAATAACTGAATCATTGACTGTTTATAAATTTTCTGTAATAAGGATAAGATACAGTAAGGTGTAATGGGTAAAGTGTAAGGTGGGTAAAACAAAAAGCTAAAATTAGGATGCAAGATCCTGACTCTTTGCTTTAATTTCCGGGCACATTACACATTACAATTTACACATTACTCAAAATCCATGGCCGAAATAAAAGCGCCAAATGTCGAAACTTTTGCTCGCATCAAAGTAGTGGGAGTAGGAGGCAGCGGATGTAACGTAATCGCTAGAATGAAAGAGGTGGGTCTTAGGGGAGTGGAGCTGATTGCTGTCAATACCGATGCTCAGGCACTTCATCAAAGCGGAGCAGAGGAAAAGTTGCATATCGGGAAAAATTTAACCAAAGGATTGGGGGCAGGAATGAATCCAGAAATTGGCCGCCAGGCCGCTGAAGAAAATCGGGATGAAATTCAAGATGTTTTAAAAGACGCGGATATGATCTTTGTCACTTGCGGTATGGGTGGGGGAACGGGAACTGGTGCGGCTCCGGTAGTCGCGGAAGTCGCCAAAGAATCCGGAGCCTTAACGGTTTCGGTTGTAACTAAACCCTTTAGCTTTGAAGGAATGCAGCGGGCTATGATCGCGGAAGAAGGGCTGGAACAATTAAAAGACCGGGTGGATGCTCTTGTGATCATTCCTAACGATAGACTGCTTCAGATAATTGATAAAAAAACCAGCCTAATTAATGCTTTCAAAATCGTGGACGACGTACTGCGCCAAGGAGTGCAAGGAATATCAGATTTGATTACCGTTCCAGGAGTGGTCAACGTCGACTTTGCGGATGTCAAGGCGATTATGCAGGATGCCGGTTCAGCCCTGATGGGAATAGGAAGATCTTCGGGAGAAAATCGGGCGGTGGAAGCGGCGCGACAAGCTATTAATTCTCCGCTATTGGAAATGTCTATCGAGGGAGCAAAGGGGGTGCTTTTTAACGTTTCAGGCAGTGAAGACCTTTCAATGCTTGAAATAAACGAAGCAGCTAATGTTATAACGGAAAATATTGATCCGAACGCCAAGGTAATTTTCGGAGCGGTCAGCATGAACGATAGCGACTTGAAAAAAGGCGAAATCAAAATTACCGTTATTGCAACTGGCTTTGAAGAGGTTAATTTAGGTAATCGCCACTTCGGTGCTAGAGAAGAAGTTGTTCCAGAAACTAGAGAGCCTGAAATTAAGAGGAATAATTATCAAGAATCCGAGCCAATAGCCGAAGAACAGATCGTGGATACTTATGATGACTTAGAATCAGAAGTCGAGGAAAGGCCGTTAGTCCACTCGGAAAGACAGTATCCCACGCTTCCTTATAATGTCGAGAATACCAATATTTCACCCGTAGTACCCGAGGAAAGAGAGGAACCAACCCAAGAAGACGATCTAGACATACCGGCGTTTATTCGACGTAAAATGAGAGACCGGGAAGAGGACAAATAAAATTTGAAATTGAAGCGCAGTTCAGTATTTCAATTTCAAATTTATTCATTTCAAATTTTAAACTTAAACGATGTGGGCTGTAATTGAGACGGGCGGTAAACAGTTTTGTGTTAAAAAAGGAGATGTTCTTGAAATCGAAAAAATAAAGGGAGAAAAAGATTCGAGTATATCATTCGAGAAGGTTTTGCTATTTGGTAAAGACAAAGAGGGAAAGGAACTAGACCTAGGTAATCCTTATTTAGAAAATGTGACAGTAAAAGCCAAGATCTTAGAATTGGGGAAAGGGAAAAAAGTTACTGTTTTCAAATATAAACCCAAAAAAAGATACCGGGTAAAGAAGGGACATCGGCAAGAGTATGCCAAAGTAGAGATTACTGATATCGAAGGCTAATTTTCAAATGCGTTCGATTTTCTGAAAATATTAAAAATATTGAAAACCGAAGATTGGATGCCCCTAAAAGGTACGCTGGGGAAAATTAATAATCGAAAGGCCTTAAGAACTATTAGTTAAAAATACAAATAACAAACTTTACTAAATTATGAGAATTCTCTTAACCGGCGGCGGCACAGGAGGCCATATTTTTCCTCTTTTGGCAGTCGCCCAAGCTATTCAAAAAGAGTCAAAGGAACCGGTAAAATTTCTTTATCTCGGACCGTGCAATAAATTATCCGAAGAAGTTCTAAAATCTTACGGCATTAAGACCAGTAATGTGGTTACCAGCAAGTGGCGTCGTTATTTTTCTCTGCTTAACTTCGTTGATATATTGAAGTTTCCTTTTGGGATCGTCCAAGCATTATTCAAAGTACTTTTATTTATGCCGGACGTAGTTTTTTCCAAGGGAGGGTATGGCAGCGTGCCAGCCGTTTTTGCCGCTAGAATATACTGGATTCCGATCGTGATTCACGAGTCAGACGCAATACCCGGTCGAGCCAACCGTGTTATGGAACACTTGGCTGACGTTATCGCAATTTCCTATAATATTACTTCCAATTATACTAATCCAACCAAGACCTTCTTTACCGGAAACGCTGTTAGAGAGGACATTGTAGGGGGGGACGCGATAAAAGCCAAAGAGGCGTTGGGAATCAAGAGCGATAAACTGGTGCTTTTGGTTTTAGGAGGAAGTCAGGGAGCAAAAAAAATAAACGAAGTAATTATTAGAATACTACCTCGTCTTTTGGTAACTTACGAAATCGTTCATCAATGCGGAGAAAAGAATTTTGCGGAAGTTAAAGAGCTCGCGGGTAAAGCGGGAGTAAAACTAGGCAGAGAAGGCTATCATCTTTTTCCTTTCTTGCGGGATGCCAACGGAGAGGTGAAAAATGCTATTTGCTCGGCGGACTTAGTCTTAAGTCGGGCAGGGGCGACGGCAATTTCGGAAATTGCTGCTTATGGCAAACCTAGCATCCTTGTGCCCATAAAGGGTTCCGCTAATGACCACCAATTGCATAACGCTTTCGAGATGGCAAAACACGGCGGCGCTATCGCGCTGAAAGAAGAAAATTTGTCACCCGAATTATTACTTGGGAAAATTGATAATCTGATGAATGATGGGCCTCTCCGCAAGTCGATGGGAGAAAGATCTAGAATCTTTTACCATCCCGAAGCGGCAAAAAAAATAGCCGAAATAGTCCTAAAATTGGGTAATAAGGAAAAACTAAGGGATTGATTGTCGCAAAAGTGCTCCAGTGATTTTTTTTTATGTTAATTGACTCGCAAAATAATAAAAATATTCTCCACTTTGCCGAGATAATTATTGTACTGTCCATTGTGATTAGTGGCTACTTATTGTTTACTTACGAGCGTAAGAATCATAATCCAGATTACAATAAAGACTGGGTAGCTTTTTATTATGCTGATCTCAATGTTCCCGAAAACGGCGTTATAGCCGAAAACCACTCAGGAAAAAATACTGATTTTAAATTTTGCTTAGTGCCAGACAATGTGGATTTGATGGAACCAAATGATCTGTCTTGTAATGCGGACTTGATAGTTGATTCTTCCGACAAAAGAATATCGGCGGGAAGTATCGTAAAATGGCAATATAAAAAACCGGAAACCAAAGGGAAATACTGGGTAGTTTTAGAGTATAAGGATGGAGATGTGTTGAAAAGTAAAAATTTGTCTTTCGAAATCTAGTAGAGTATTCTTACTGAAATAGATCCCCCCAAAGGTAACGGCAAGACGGCTTGGGTTTTTTGGTGCATCGAGCCTCGGTATTTTCTTCGGAGCTAAACTCTTTTCCTTTGATAAATTTATTTTCTCCGTTCTTGGCGGTTTCCCGACCCTTTTCGGTCAGCTCCAATTTATAAACGGCCAGGGTCCCTATTATTTTTTTGTCTATGGTAGTAAACATTTCCGCTTTCTCCCCTTTGAAAAAATCATTGGGGGTAGTGCTTCTAGTTACCGCAAAATAATTTCCGTTTAACCACATAGGGTTATGGGAAAAGTAAAAGACCTTGTTTTCATCCTCGATATTGGAGAGCAAATACAGGATCGGTCGATAATAAAAGGAAGGCGCCCAAAGAAAAATATAATTTTCCGGGTTGCTTTTTAAAGATTCTTCCTTGATCCATTGGGCAATTGTTTCTTCCTGGTTGAGGGTTACCGGATAACTCTCGTCCTGAAATAAAATTTGATCTTTTGGGTAATGTCCGCGGTCTTCCAAAGAAGCGCTTCTAGCAGTGTCGAATCTCGCGTAAGTATTAAGAGCATTGGAAACAAGAATTGCTATTGGCAGGAGCATAACTATTTTTTTGCCCAAAGCGTTGCGGAAAATCTCCCGAAAAAATAAACCGGTAATAATCCAAAAAGGTACGACTGAAAAGAGAAAAAACCGTGGTCGAAGGGAGAAGGACAGGGAATAAAACGCCCACCACGGGACCAATATCCACACGGTAAGCAATATTAGAAATTCCCATTCCCCAACGATTTTACTGGTTCGGGAACTTTTCTCTTTGATTTTTAGGGTCAATCTAGTTTTTCTTATCAAAGTCGCCAAAAAAGAAATCGCCACTAGAAGAAAAATAACCGCGGCCGCTGCGGTAACAGACAAACTAGCGCGGCATTTATAATCGCAGACGATATCCCAACTAGGCTTTTTTTGCCAAACTGGGAAGTCTACGCCTTGGATCCCCGTTGTCGTAATAAAATAGCCTTTGGGGTAGACCCAAAGATTTTGGATTATTTTTTCGGATAATTTGTGGGATTGGTCTTTTTCCTCCTTTTTTGCAACGGTAGAGAAAAGCTCTTTGGTATTGATACCTTTGCTTAAATATTCATTTAGAATAACGGGTGTTTGAGTAAAGACAAAAATGGCTAGAAAAACGATAATTTCTTTGACTATATTTTTGAGATATTTTTTTGCTAGCGCTGGTTCAAAAAATTTGCTGCGTAACCAAAAAATCGTGGCGGTCAGGAATAATATTATCGGAAGAGCAACAAAAGCCACGAAATGGAGTTGGATAAAAATTCCGACCGCCAAAGCGGTAAGAGCAATCCATTGCAAAGCGGTTTTATATTTTTCTTCCCTTTTTGCTTCAAAGTAACGCAGCCACGGGTAAATTGTGAGTGCGGAAAAAAGCGGCAAGAAATTGGGGTTCCAGCTAAAGCGATCGTAAGTGGTAAGAAAAGTCGAAGTTACCGCCAACAAGGTCAAAATTAATGACCATTTTGGGTTAAAAATTCTGCGTGCAAGAAGATAGAATATCGGTACAAAGGCAATACTGCCGATTATCTCAGGGAGGGCGAAGACGATTGGATGAAAATTTTGGGAAACCAACACGAACAAATACATTATATAGTAATAAGCCGGACCTAATCTTAAAAAACTTCCGCCGGCCCGGGGGCCCAAAAGAGGTAATTCGGCGATTCCTCTTTGAACCACATCTTTAATCAGGAAAGAATCTCTCGATTGGTCCAGTTGAAAATGTAACCAGTCGGCAAGATGATAGGTCCGTAGAAAAAGAGAAATAGCGATTAAAATAACAATCGCGATTGTTATTTTATTTTTGGTGATAAAATTTTTCATTAATTTACTTCTACCATAAACTTTCATTTTTGCCTTGAAATGAAAATCCGCCGAGCATTATCGACGGATGTATCTTATGTAAGTCAGGGATTTATTTTCAATTGAGGTATTTACCTATGTTTTCAGTTTTTTCATGAATGCTTTCGCCTTCCGCAACAGAGAAAATTTTCCGGAATACCTGGTTAGTGCGCCGATCACTATTAATCAGCTCAAGCAATTCTTTCTTTCTTTTCTCGACAACTGGCTTTAAAGCCCTATTAAGTAGGTTAGGAAGCAGATTAAGGTGTAGGGCGGCAACAGCAAAAGCGAATGGCGCCACAATAGCGAGCAACTGGAGTTTTGTTGCAATATTACCGGAAAAATCCGAAAATCCCAAAAGGGTTATCGCCAAAAAAACTAGCCACATAGAGATTACAAGAGAAGGCAGAAATAAGCATATATTGATAATCTCCGGAATGTCAAATCTAGCGCTATCGATCCTTTCAATTTGACGGAAAATTTTATCAGCTTCACCCTTGAGTTCGGGAGGTACTAACCCCTCCACTATTTTCTTACAAAGAGCTTTCCTCATAGCGAACCTCCTTTTTGATGCTTTGCGGTGTGTCACAAGCAAGCTAGCATACATCTTCATAATTTAAAAATAATTTTGTATAGTTAAGATTAATGACAATATGAAAATGAAACAAAAAGAAACTTTAATTCCCGTGGAGATTTCGGCGCGGCACATTCACCTTTCCCAAGAAGACCTTGAAGTGTTGTTCGGCAAAGGCTATAAACTAAAGCCAATTAAAAATCTTTCCCAAGCCGGCGAATTTGCGGCGGAAGAGACTGTTGATGTCGAAGTAAACGAAATAACTATAAAAGGAATAAGAGTCATTGGTCCGACTAGAATAAAAACTCAAGCGGAAGTTACTCTCTCCGATGCCTACAGGTTTAAAGCTGACATTCCTGTGCGGCTATCCGGATTTACCGAAAAGACACCGGGATTTAGAGCAATTGGTCCGGCGGGAGTGGCAGTAAAGAAAGAAGGTTTAATTGTGGCCAAAAGACACTTGCATATTTCGCTACAAGAGGCAGAAAAGCTGGCTTTAAAGAATGGCGACGAAGCCTCAGTTTTTTGCGGAAGTGATAGCGAAAGAGAGATTATTTTTCGTAAAGTAGAAGTTCGGGCAAAAGACGGGTTTAAATTGACGATGCATATTGATGTGGATGAGGCCAACGCTTGCGGCTTGAAGACCTGCGGGATAGGTAAACTAAGATTAAAAATACAAACATCCAATAAGATCCCCAACTCCGAGTCCTAATTTAAATTTGCTTGCCGGCTGTCGGCGGATAGGGATTTTGGATTTATATTCGTCCCTCCTCAATTACTGCTTCCATAATAACATTATTTACTTTACGCCGCATCTGTTGAAGATTAAGCAATCCTTTTTCTGCTCCAAAATACATAACGACTGATCCAGCGTTAGCCATTCCCCAGGCAGTGGCTTTTTTAAAGTCTCCCGGTTCTCTGATCCAAGAAGCCAAAAATCCGCTGGCAAAGGCATCGCCGGCTCCGGTAACCTCCACTCGCTTGGGGGAAAAAGTCGGGGCTTTTAGATAAACATAGCCGTCTGTTGCGATAGAACCTTTCCTTCCCAATGTGATAATCACGATTTTAGGCCCGAGTGATTGTAAAAATTTTAAAACAGTTTTTTTGGCAGGGGTTTTTTTGTGGTATTTTTCAGTGAATTTTTTATCGCTCAAAGCCAGTTCCAAAGCTTCATCCCAGTTTAGAAACAATAAGGAGACTTCTTGCAAAAGAGGAGCAAGAAATTTGATTCCCGCTTTAATTTGCAAACGACCGGGGTTAATGGCGATTTTTATGCCTTTTTCTTTTCTCAGTTTTAGGATTTGGCCCAATTTGTTTTCCCAACCTTCCGTGAGCGAAGAAATAAAAATCCACTCGGTTTTCCACTTGGATATATCCTTTAGTTTTAGATGGCGTCCGGCATCGCGAGTGTAAAAAATAGTGCGGTCCCGTTCAAGTGGATCTACCAAAATTATGGAACGGTCAGTTTCACTTTCCTGGGCTATTTGGCAGAGATTGGTGTCTACCCCAACCCTTTGGAGAAAACGCCTAAGTTTTTTCCCGATATCGTCTCCTCCGACTGTGACGCAGGCACGCGAACGCACTCCCAGCTTAGCCAGTCCTAAAGCTACATTGGCACTGGCGCCGCCCATACAGGTTTTAATTTTTCCAACGGGAATTTTTGCACCATACTCGAAAGCAATCATTTTTTCACAAAGGGCGCTATCGCCAGGAATAATACGGCCTTCGTTTACCAAAACAAACAGGTCTTCTACCATCGACCCGACAGTTATAACTTGGGTATTTTGAATCATTTTATTTTTATAATTAACTAAGACGCAAGACTAAGAACATCGGTTTGGCTAGTCCGGGATGTTTTATTTTAGGTTTGAGTTTTGAACTTTATTATAATTATAATACTGTATTATAAGTGACTGTTACTAGATAATCAATTGTTAAAATTTATAATTGACGATAAACCAATGTCCGTAACCAATATTAAGTATACCCGCAAAAAGCTTAAAAATGGGCTAGAAGTGGTATTGGCTCCTATGCCGAAAAATCCTACCGTTACGGCGATTATCCTTTTTAAAATAGGGTCCCGTTACGAAAACGAAAAATACGCGGGTATCTCTCATTTTTTGGAGCATATTGTTTTTAAAGGCAATAAGTTATACCGTACTCCGCAGGAACTGGCTGCCGCCATTGACGCTTTGGGGGGAAGTTTTAACGCTTTCACTTCAAAAGAGTTTACCGGTTTTCATATAAAATTAGGGTCGGAGTTTTTAGAGATTGCCTTGCGGTGGTTGGGACAATTAGTAACTACTCCCCTTATTCCGATAAATGACGTTGAGACGGAAAGGAAGGTAATCCTAGAAGAAATTAATATGTATAACGATACGCCAACGGCGCAAATCGGATATATTTTCGAGGAATTGATTTTTCCCAAAAGCCCGCTGGGGCGTAACATAATCGGAAGTGAAAAATCTTTGCGAGAAATAAAACAAGGGCAGCTCGTCGATCATTTCGAAAAAAATTATTTGCCGACTAACGCGGTATTGGCTATAGCGGGAGATTTAAGCGGGCTTAAAGATAAAAAAAATAGCCTGGACGAATATTTTAAATTTAGAACGGGCTGCCGGGAAAACATTCGTAATGAAGATAATCCAAATAAGCAAGGAAAGAATTTACAGAAAGTAAGAGCCGTTTACAAAAAAACCGATCAAACCCACCTGGTTTTGGGAGCCAAGACATTCTCCTATCTTGATAAACGTCGTTACCCCTTGGCCCTTATCAGCACGATAATGGGTGGAGGAATGAGTTCTTGGGCTTTTTCGGAAATTAGAGAAAAAAGAGGACTAGCCTATTACGTGCGCAGCTCTACCGAATTACATAAAGATACTGGTTCTTATTCTATTAACGCGGGACTTAACAACGAAAAATTAGAATTAGCCGTGAAAGAAATAATAAAGTTGTTTGGTAGGGCAAGAAATAAGCTTGTTTCTCTCCAAGAATTAAAAAAAGCAAAAGACCATCTAATTGGAGGAATGCTTTTGGAAAGGGAGACCAGCGAAGACATAGCGTCGTTAATCGGTTCGGAAATTGCCATACGCGGTAAAGTTACGCCTTTTTCCGAAGAAGTGAGAATGATCAGAAGCGTTAGTCGGACAGAATTAAAACTTCTAGCTGAGCGTTTGTTTGCGCCCGATATGCTATTTTTGGCTTTTATCGGGCCATGGAAAAAGAAAGACGAGCAAAACTTGGCTAAGTTAATAAAGTAATTTCCTAAAATCAATAATTATGTCTAAAAAAATAATAATCGTTGGTGCTAAAGGAATGTTAGGCAAAGACCTTGTTGCAGTTTACGGGCAGGATCAATCCAATCAAGTTTATGCTTGGGATCTTTTAGATATTAATATTTCTGACCGTGAGGCGGTTTTTGAAAAAATAAAAGCGATCGGACCAGATATGGTAATTAACGCGGCGGCTTATAACGCGGTAGATCAAGCCGAGGAAGAAGAAGGATTTAAAATTGCTCAAAAAGTAAACGCCCAGGGCCCGGAAAACTTAGCGGGGGTCTGTAAAGAAATTCAGGCGATTTTTGTTACCTATTCTTCTGATTATGTCTTTCGGGGTGATAAAAAAGAAGGGTATTCGGAAGATGACAAACCCGATCCAATAAGCAAATATGGATTGAGTAAATACGAAGGCGAGAAAAAAGTGCAAATCATAGGCGGGAAATATTATATCATTCGCACTTCCAAACTCTTTGGAGAAACCGGTACGGGAGAAAATGTGAAAAAAAGTTTTATTTCAGTAATGCAGGAGCTAAGCGAAAAAATGCCGGAGCTTAAAGTAGTGGACGAAGAAATGAGTTGTTTTACCTACACGCCGGACCTGGCGCGAGCCACTAAATCCCTACTAGAAGGCAGTTATTCGCCGGGAATTTATCACATTGCCAACGGCGATCCTTGCACCTGGTACGAATGCGCCAAGAACTTGTTTAAAATATTGGGTAAAAATATAAAATTGATACCCGTGCCGGCCAGCGAATTTCCTAGACCGGCTAAAAGACCGCAATATTCGGTTTTATTGAATACCAAATTGCCTCCGCTACGTTCTTATAAAGATGCGTTGAGGGAATTTTTGAATGCAGGGTAATATTTATAAAAACCAAAAATCCTTTTTATACGAGTATACCAAGATATTTGCTACAACTCTGTAACTCTCGCGGCTTCGGGAAGGCTGGTTTCTCCGGCAATAATATAGAGAGCGGCATCTTGGGTCATGGTCAGCATTCCTTCTTCCATTGCTTTCTTTTCGATCTCGGAGGTAATCATAAAGCGCGAAACCATTTCTTCAAGGGTGGGCGACATCGACATTATTTCTGCCACGGGGAATCTTCCTTTAAAGCCAAGGTTCTTACATTGATCGCAACCCACCGGCTCAAAAATATGTTCCACCGTTTTTTCCGGTTTGAAACCGGTGGCCGGATGGATAGTAGCCAAAACGGCTTCCAACTTTTCTTTGTCTTTGGGTTGGACCGGCACTTGCTTTTTGCAATGAGGGCAAAGACGTCTAACCAATCTTTGGGCCATCATAGCATTGGTAGCCGTAGCAATGTCGGTGGGATCGATATTCATATTAATAAGCCTCTGAATCGAAGCTACCGCGCTGTTGGTGTGCAAAGTGGAAAGCACCAGGTGACCGGTAAGCGAAGCTTGAATGGCAATTTTTCCCGTTTCTTCATCGCGGATTTCACCTATCATCATAATATCGGGGTTTTGACGAAGGAGCGCCCGAAGGGCCGATGCGAAGTCGTACCCTTCTTCTTCCGACACTTGAGTCTGGAGGATTCCTGCTAGGCGGTATTCGATCGGATCCTCAACTGATATAATCTTTACTTCTGGTTTATTAAGCCGGTTGAGCAAAGAATAAAGGGTAGTTGTTTTTCCTGAACCGGTAGGCCCGGTGTTAAGAATTAGCCCGTTAGGCTTTTCTATTTCCCTGAGCAGTCTTTCCATTAATTGAGGACGGAATCCTATTTTTTCCGTTTCGAGAGCCTGGGCGGATTTATGTAAGAGACGCATTACTACGGTTTCTCCGTAACCACCGGTAATAATGGAAACGCGGACGTCTATTTGTTTGTTATTGATATCTCTGATGGGCTGCTCCAAACTGATGCCAAAACGGCTGTCCTGGACAGCTTGGTGGGAGTCAGTCCTCAGTCCCGAAAGTAACTTTATTTGACCTAAAATAGGCAAATAATCCTTGCCCTTTACCTGAGTGATATCTTGCAAAATTCCATCAATACGATAGCGAATCTTAATGATATCGCCCTGAGGTTCCATGTGAATATCGCCCGCATCAAAGGAAAGTCCACCGGCAACCACATAGTTCAATATCTCTTTGTTGGTGGCTTTCTGAACTAATTCAGAAATTTTATTAGGGTCGTATCCGCAGGCGACGACTTCCTCTCCCTGCTTGGGCGTGATTTTTAATTGAAGAGAAAGAAGCTGTACCATAATTCTTTCGTAAATTTCCTGCAAGTATTGGCCGCTGCCGGTTACCCGCTCCACTTCTTCCATTGAAGTTACCCCTTCGACTGCTTTCAAAATTCCATCTTGAAGCATCGTGATCATGCCGCTTTCCATCGCGGCGGCGAGCAAATCGGAAGCCGGCGCCATATCCAAGACCAGTTTTTCCGTATCTTTGTTGATTTCAAACACCTCAAAAATTCCGAGCCTTCCTTTATATCCTAGGCCTTTACACTTCGGGCATCCTTTCGCCCTGAATAACGTGTTTATGTTCTTGGGTATTTCTATACCGGCTTTAGGAGAGATAATAGAAAGAAAACGTCCCATGCTTTCCAAAGTCTCCTTGGCGGGGATATATTCCTCTCGACAGTAGGGGCAAAGTACCCTTACTAGTCTTTGGGCAATTACCGAATTGATTGCCGGGGTAATCAAGGTTGGACGAATTCCTAAGTCGACAAGCCTTGGTATAGCTCCCGAAGCGGAGTTGGTGTGCAAAGTGGATAATACTAAGTGTCCTGTTAAAGAAGCGTGGACGGCAATGTCGCCGGTTTCTTCGTCTCGAATCTCCCCAACCAAAATTACGTCCGGGTCTTGACGTACTATAGCGCGAAGACCGTTGGCAAAATCATAACCTTTTTCTTTGTGCACTTGGGTTTGGGCTACTCCGGGTAAGCGGTATTCAATTGGGTCTTCTATGGTGATTATTTTTGTATCGGGAGTGTTAACCCGGGTGATGCAGGCGTAAAGAGTAGTCGTTTTTCCGGAACCGGTTGGTCCGGTGTTAAGAATCATCCCGTTTGGTTTGGTAAGTTGGGTGACCAATTGTTCAAAAGCCCTTCCCCGCAGACCAAGATCTTCAAGCTTAAGGCCGACCGCGTCCTGATTGAGTAACCGCATAACAACATTTTCTCCGTAATTTCCCGGTAAAATGGAAACGCGAACATCGATTTCGGAGTTGCTGGTCTTTATGCTGAAGCGGCCGTCCTGAGAGCGATCCTTAATGTTTAATTTTAATCCCGATAGCATTTTTACCCGAGAGATTACATAAGGATAAAAGTTATAAGGGATGTGAACAATATCGTGAAGCACTCCGTCCAAACGGTAACGGATACGAACGTCGTCTTTCTGCGGCTCGGTATGAATATCGCTGGCGTCCAGCTTAATAGCTCCGGCTATTATTACATTTAAAACTTCTGTTGTGGGTAATTCTCTGATCCTTTTTTTCAAGTCCATCAGTTCCTTGATATCCTTTTCGAACTTTTCCAGGTCTTTTCCCGAGAGGGTCATCATCATATCCTCCATCGAGGTGGAAAGACTCATTTGTTTGTACCGGTCCCAGGTACGTTCCAAACTAGTGCGAGAAACGATATAAATATTACAGCGATAACCTTCTTCCGTTTCTAATTTCTCGATTACCTCGCTGGTAGCAGTTTCGTTAGGGTCGATTACGGCTACCTTGACGTCTCTTCCGGATTTTTGAATTATCGCTATTTTTCCATAACGGCAAACTTCTTCCGGAAGAATACTTAAGGTCTCGGTTCCTACCGGAAAAATATTCAAATCAAGATAAGGAAGACCCAATCCAGCTGCTCGAATCGCGGCTTGCTCTTCTTCAGAAGCTCGGCGGAGCCTTCTAGTAGTATCGCGCAAGGCTATTTCTTCAAATTCTTGTTTTTGGTTACCGACTACTTTTTGAGCGAAAGGCATATGTATTTATTTTTTGGTCAGGTTAGTGTGTTTCTGAAAGTATAACACAAAAAAAATAAAAACTTTCAAGTTGAGTATACATTAATAATTTTCAATTTACATTTTTTAATCTTTGCTTTTCCAAAAGGAGCAGGGGCTTAAACGAAAATCGTATCATTGAAAATTGATTGGTAATTACAACTATCGTCTTGAGTTAATTAAAAATAATCTGTACTGTACATCAAGAATGATATGCGGGTATAGTATATCGGTATTACACGACCTTCCCAAGGTTGAAAGACGGGTCCGACTCCCGTTACCCGCTCCCGAAACTGATAACCCATTATTGAAGACAAAGGGAAACGTTCAATTTTTTTCTCCTATAAAACCGCTCCCTACTTGCCGATCCTTGTTTACTGAATTTTCCTCTTGACACATTTTGAGGCTATGCTACAATGGGGCACAATCTTGGTCTGATCCCTTAAAATCGGCTAATAATAGCATAAATAGAGAAAAAGCCGTTATTGGTAAGCGGCAATGTCCCGGGAGGTGTTTTTGCCCATTTATTATATATAAATCCTAAATTGTAGGAAATATATTCCTACCAAAAGCCTAAAAAATTAATAAATTAAAAATGCAAAAATATAAACTAGTCTATTTCATCGGGGGGTTTCTCCTTATTCCTGGCGTAATCGCAGGTTATTACTTTTTGGCTACCAGCAGCGGAAAAACCGAATTGGCCCAAATTGAAGCCAAAAGTAAATCAAAATGGCAAGTGTTGCTTGAGGAAAAAAACGTAGACATTTCTCTTTGGAAGAGTTACCTACCTTATGTCCGACATAAAGAATACGATAAAGCGATAAAAAAATACCAAAAATCCCGGCTGACTGCCGCTGCTGCTAATGAGAAAACTGATACTAACAGCGTAAGCGCCGAAAACGCTAATGCTCCGGTTAGCACAAATAATACTTATCCGCTCCACAAAAAAATCCGCACCACCTATTTTTGGGCGGGAGAAGACGCAAGCGGAGATAATTACGGAATTAGCAATAATAGTAGCTGTTGGGACGAAAATTGGGATAAGCATTGTGAAAAAGAAAATTCTTTCTATTTCGCTCTTCCCTACAACGATTTTGACGAAAATGGTGATAGAAAAAAGGAAGCTCTCCAAGTCATACCTTGGGCCGGTGAGAAAAGTTGGAATGACACTGAATCAATGTGTAAAAATCGTTGGATAAAAATTGTGCATAATGGCAAAGTTGCCTATGCTCAATGGGAGGATGCGGGTCCCTGCGATGACGCGGGCGGTTGTGGTGAAAGCGATAAGAATTATGTGTTTGGAACCGCTAACCCGAAATTTAAAGTCGGACTAGACATTTCCCCTGCGGTAAAGAGTCAGCTTGGTTTAGACGATGAGGACGAAACCGATTGGCAATTTGTTGATGAAAAAGACGTTCCGGATGGGCCTTGGAAAAAAGTGGTAACAAAGTCGGGGGTAAGTTGGAACTAGGCTCGGTAAGTGTAACAGTACTTGTTTCATAAAGGCGGGTTTTAAAACCCGCCTTTATTTATTAGGGGAATAAAAATAACCGTTTTGCTTGATTTTATTAATGTTTAACGGTAAAATACCTGCGAAGAAGAAAAGAAAATTATTTGATATGGCTAATAATACCGAATCTCCTATTTTCTATGACCCGACGAAACACCGTTGGCGCTATTATAAATTTTTAGTGGCAATTGGAAGTGTAGTATTAAGCGTGGCATTTATTGCCACCTTGTATAGTATTTTTACTCGGGATAATTTACCCGATTTGAATATCCAAAAACCGGTTTCTTACCGTTCGGGCCCGCTTCCCTACAAACCCGGGACCAATTTCCAATCGGTAATAGCCAATAATCCTCTAGCTGGAGAGAATAAAAATTTAAACACGAATAATTCCAGTAAAGCGCTTAAAAGAATTGTTCCTCAAATAGCTCCTACTGCAACTCCCGATGGCTATAAGCCAAGAATAATCGGATTTTATGTTAATTGGGATGATACCAGTTTTACGTCGCTTAAAAAGAACGCCGGGAGTATTGACGAACTAATTCCAGAGTGGCTGCACTTAGCCGATGCCAACGGAAACATTGTTGTTGATGACCAAAAAAGGCAAGGCGAAACTCTTGATTATCTCAAAAAGAATAATCCAAATTTACCCGTGGCTCCCTTAATCAATAATTACAATTCGGAGACCCAATCTTGGGATGGTGGCGCTCTTGCTAAAATGCTAGAGAATTCCAGTTCAAGAGCCAAAAACATCGATAACATTTTAAGCTTTGTTCAGGATAGCGGTTTTTTGGGAATTAGTATTGACTATGAAAATATTCCTCCTAACAGCCAGACAAATTTTGTTCAGTTTGTCCGCGAGTTATATGCAAAATTTCACCCGTTAAACCTGGAAGTTTCCCTGTCTGTTCCCGTTGCAGACAATTCGTTTGACGTGAAGGCTTTGTCCGATAATAGTGATTTTCTGATCCTGATGGCTTACGACGAACATTCCGCGGAGGATATGGCTGGTCCGATAGCCTCCCAAAATTGGTATGCCAAATCTTTGGCGGATAATTTCGGTAAACTGGATCCCAATAAAGTGGTAGTGGCACTTGGTAATTACGGTTATGATTGGAAAAAGGGAGAAACTTCCAATAATACGTATTCTTTCCAAAGAGCGGTTACCGTTGCAAGGGAATCGGAGGGGGAAATTGCGCTTGACCCCGGTAATTTGAACGAAACATATTCGTATTATGACGAAAACAACGAGCTGCACGATGTTTTTTTCCTCGATGCCGTTACGGTTTTCAATGAAATGGTCGAGGCAAATCGGTATAAACCAAAAGGTTTTGCTCTGTGGCGGCTAGGGTCCGAAGATCCCTCTGTTTGGAATGTCTTTGCTGATCGACAAAATCTTGGTCCGGGTACGGCTGAAAAAATTAAAACAATGGATTATGGTTACGGAATTAACTACGAGGGTGAGGGCGAGGTGCTAAAGGTAGCGGCAACTCCCAGTACCGGGAAGCGCGAATTATCGCTGGATAATAAATACGGGCTTATCACTAACGCAAAAATTACCGTTTTTCCTTCTCCCTACATAATTAACCGTTGGGGCGCGGCTGATAAGAAAAAAATTGCCATAACCTTTGACGACGGGCCGGACCCCGTTTACACTCCCCAGTTGCTCAATATTCTTAAAAAATACAATGTCCCCGCTACTTTTTTTATTGTGGGAGTTAGTGCGACCCAAAATCGCGGCATTATTGAACAAGAATTATCCAATGGTAACGAGATCGCCAGTCACACCTTTACCCATCCGGATATTTCTACTGAGTCTGATAGTACGTTTGCTTTCGAATTAAATTCCGTCCAAAGTTTTTTGGAAAGTACGGTTGGTCGGCGTACTCTTTTGTTTCGCCCGCCTTATTCCGAAGATGTTGAGCCAGAAACGCCTGATCAGATGAAACCCCTGGCGGTCGCAACCCAACTCGGCTATTATACTGTTGGGATGCATATAGATCCGTCGGATTGGAGCCGACCGGGAGTAGACAATATTGTAAAAAGTGTCATCGAGGGTGCAAAAAATAATGATGGCAACGTTGTGCTTCTGCACGATAGCGGAGGAGATCGCACTCAAACGGTAGCCGCTTTGCCTAGAATAATCGAGGGATTGCAAAGCCAAGGTTTTCAATTGGTGACTATTTCTAACTTGATCGGAGTATCTCCCGATGGCGTAATGCCTTCGGTTTCCGGGTCAGAACGCTATGTTGCTTCATTGAGTAATTTAGCCTTTTCATTTGTTAGCTGGGCATTATATTTCTTGTCTATCGCTTTTACGGCAGGAATCTTTCTTGGTATTACTAGATTTCTTTTTATTGCGATTTTGGCGGCGGTACAAAAAGTGCGTGATCGACACGCAGGGTATTTGTCCTCTTCTGATTTCCGGCCAGGAGTAAGCGTAATCATTCCGGCTTACAATGAGGAAAAAGTGATTTTAAAAACCATAAAATCAATTCTCGCTTCCGACTATCCCCGTTTTGACATAATTGTGGTGGATGATGGGAGTACAGATTCGACCTACAAGAAAATTCAGACAACGTTTAAAAATAATCCGATTGTCAAAATATTTATCAAACCAAACGGAGGAAAGTCTGAAGCTTTGAATCTAGGAATAAGCAAAACTAAAGCGGAAATCGTGGTCACTTTGGACGCGGATACTATTTTTAAGCCCAATACGATTTCAAAATTGGTCAGAAATTTCGATAATCCCAAAGTAGGCGCGGTAGCGGGCAATGCCAAAGTGGGCAACCGGTTAAATCTATTGACTTATTGGCAAGCCCTGGAGTATATAACCAGCCAAAATCTCGATCGTCGGGCTTTTACCGTAATGAACTGCATAACGGTCGTGCCGGGTTCAGTGGGGGCTTGGAAAAGAAAAGCCGTGATTCAAGCAGGCGGATTTTCCAACCGTACTTTAGCGGAAGATGCCGACCTTACTTTTTTTATTATCCGATTAGGTTACAAGGTGGTCTACGAGGATGGGGCGATCGCTTATACCGAAGCACCCGATACGGTGAAAGGTTTTGTAAAGCAACGCTTCCGCTGGATGTACGGTACTCTTCAAACAGCTTGGAAACACAAGGAAGCGGTCAATTGTCCGGGATGCCGGGCGTTGGGATTTTTCGCAATTCCCAATATTTTTATTTTTCAGGTTTTTTTCCCATTAATATCGCCCTTTATGGATCTTACGATCTTGGTTTCTCTGATTTGGGTTACTTTTCAGAAAATTCATCATCCCTTGGATTATTCTGCTACCTTTGCCTTTAAAAAATTGTTCTACTTCTATCTTTTGTTTTTGGTAGTCGATTTCATAACTTCCGCGATAGCTTTTATTTTTGAACGCAAAGAAGATTGGACCTTGCTATTTTGGATGTTCCTGCAGCGTTTTTTCTACCGCCAACTAATGTATTACGTGGCGATCAAAGTAGCCCTTGCCGCGATAAAAGGGAAAATGGTCAGGTGGGGAAAATTGGAAAGAAAAGCAACGGTGGCCAACTAACTAAAAAATTTTTAACTTTGTGAAACTCGATTAACTAAATTTATTTGGCAATTTTGATAAAGTTTGGTATAAAATTACTAACTGATTTTCCTATGACGAATGGCCTCCCGATGCGGGGGCTCTATTAATTAAGAGAGAAGGAAGAAGATAAACAATTAAAATTTGTAATTTAAGCCTTGCTTTCAATTGTTTTTCTTATTTATTCTTTACCTAACTATTAACTATTTCAATGGAAGACAAACAATTCTATTCTGAATCTCAGACGGGTCATTTGACCGAATGGGGAGCGGCTATTGCCCAAATTTGCGAGGAGAAAGGAATTTCAAAAGAATCAATGATCGATGTTATCGGAAGCGCTTTATCCGCGGCTTATAAAAAAGAAAATGGCCGGAGGGGGCATATAGTCAAGGCGGAATTTGACGAGAAGACCGGTAACGCCAAGTTCTATGAAATCTACCGGGTAATTGAAGAGCAAGAAAGAGATTGGTCGAAAGAACTCACAGTAAGAGAGCTTGATAAAAGCATTATCGACAAGAGCCGCAAATCAAAGATCTGGCAAGAGGAAAAGTTTGACGAACGGGAACAAAGGGAAGACAAAAAGCCTTATTTCAGGCCAGAAAGAGAAATTCTTCTCAAGCAGGCGAAGAAATTTGTTCCCAAAATAACTGTGTCGGAATATTTGGCTATTCCTGTCCAGGCACCGGAAAATTTCGGAAGAATTGCTGCGCAAACAGCTAAACAGGTAGTGTTACAAAAAATAAAAGAAGTGGAGAAAGAAATAATCTATAACGAGTATTACCAAAAAACCGGCGAAGTCTTGCCCGGGATCGTCCAAAGAATAGAGGGGGTACAGGTTTTTGTTGATCTAGGGAAAACTATCGCACTTTTGCCGAGAAAAGAACAGGTAGTGGGCGAAAGATATAGTCAGGGACAAAGGCTCAAAGTTTATGTTCTGCGGGTGGATTTTGAATCCAGGTCCTCTATGGTCATCGTCTCTCGTTCTCATCCTTCTTTGGTCGAGGGATTGTTTCGCTTAGAGGTGCCCGAAATTTTTGCCGAGGCGGTAGACATCGTTAAGGTGGTACGAGAGCCGGGACAAAGGGCAAAAGTGGCCGTAATGAGCAAAGAAGAAGGGGTTGATCCGGTCGGATCTTGTATCGGCCAAAGAGGTACTCGGGTTCAGGCAGTTACCGATGAACTCCGGGGGGAACGAATTGATATTATTGAATATAGCGAAGATCCTCTGATTTTTTTGGAGAGAGCCCTTTCTCCCGCTAAAGTGAAGAAAATTGAAATAACCGACCAGGCAGTAAAAAGAGTGCAAATCTATGTTGACAAAGATCAACAGAGCATTGCCATTGGAAGAAGCGGGCAAAATGTGCGGTTGGCTTCTCGGTTAACGGGATTTGAAATTGATATCGAAGTTTGGGACGGGGAAAAGTTAAAAAACGAAATCCTCAAAGAACTTTCCCCCATCAAGGAAAAACCGGAAGCTAAGCAAAACGAATTGAAGCCCGCGGTGTCGGATGCCTCAGTCGAACAGGCAGAAACGGAGGTGGAGGAGGGGGCCAAGAAAAAGAAGACCAAGCAAGGAGCCAAAAAAAAGGTAAAAAAAGAAACAAACAAATCAGCCAAAAAATCCGCGAAGAAAACTAAGAGGAAATAATTTAGGATTCATCGCGACTGGCCGTTATTCATAAATGATGCGCTAAGGAGGTACCAAGTTGAAAAGAATAAGCATTTTTTTGCTCGTCATGCTGTCGGATGTTGTGCTCAAGGTACTCAGTTTGTCTGCTGAGGTTATTGGTTGGTTGTGGTTATTTTTTTCTAGACAGCGCGACAAATTGCAAAAACAGGAAACACGCCTAAGAAGCCAAAACTTTAGTTTTTTGCCGGAAGAACGGACGGCAGCCGAGGTGCAGTGGTGGAATCCCCTGGTAATATGGAGGAATCTGCCGGAAATAGGCAGGGCTATCGTGATAGGCTTATATATCGGCCTATTGGAGATAGTTTATTTTTTCAAGCAGATTAAAAGTCGAAAATGAGCTCCGCATCGCGGAGCTCACGTCTTTTCGGGAACAGCTCGAATCATTCTTGCCTGGTATTTTGATTTTCACTAGTAAATACTTTTTCCCGGTAAACCATTTTGGGAAAATCATAAACCGCTGTTTTAATACGCTTCCATCGGTTGGGTTCTTGAATTAAGCGGTATAGCCATTCAACATTGATCTTTCTCATAAATTCGGGAGCGCGTTTCAACTTTCCGCTGACAAAATCAAGTGAACCACCTACTCCTATCGCCAATTTTACCGAAGGCATCTTATCTAGATTACGGAATATCCACTTTTCTTGGTAGGGATGTCCCAGGGCGACGAAAAGTACATCCGGCTTGGCTTTATTTACCGCTTCTACCAGCACTTCGTCGGGGGTGTGTTCTTTTGAGAACCCTCCCTTCATTCCAGAAATCATTAAATCCGGAAATAGTTTCTCCAATTCAAATTTAGCGGCAACTGAGCTTTCCTGACCACCCCCTAAAAGATAAAGAGAGAAATCTTCCTTCGATAATAATTTGCAAATATCAAAAATTATATCCGCTCCGGAAAGGCGCTCGGGGATTATTTCGTAAATTAATTTGGGGCGTAAAATATTAAGCGCAATAGTAAAAAGTAATTGGTTTCTAATTTTTCTTCTCCGGTAAAGCTTTTGTTGTTTTTTAGGAAAGGATTTTGCAATAACGACGGGGCGATTCAGAAAGCAACTGGCCCAAACAACCCCGATACCATCGGCGATTGATAGATCGGCCAAATTAATTATTTTTTTAAATTTATCATCGCGACTTGCTTCGACTAAAAATTCCGCATTAGTGGTAACAATATAATGCTGTAATCCATCTTTTAGAAAGTGTTTTATTTTTTTCAAAAGCTCTTTTTTGGTCAGAGGGTGAATGTTAATGCCAAGGATGTTTATCGGACTCAGAGTTTTATTTTGTTGTGACACTTTATTAATTCAAAATGCAAAAATTAAAAATCAAAACGATATATCGAAATGTAAAACTTATCGAATTATCTGTTAAACATTTACGATTTTTAAATTTTAAACTCTGATTTTTCGCTTTAATTTTTGAATTTTGGTTTTTTTAGAATAAAGGTTAATCTCGATTTATTTTATCTAACCCTACCCATATCACCTTTCCGGGTTCTTTGTTTAGACGAATACCTACTTCTTGGGATAGGATTTTTATATTATCGACGACTCCCTCTCCCGAGGCAACCCTAACCTTATCGCCAATATTCGGTAATTTTTTTCTCATTTTTTCGTAGGTCGACTGCTCGAAAGCCAAACAGCACATAAGACGATTACAGCAACCCGAAAGTCTTTCGTTACCACGGTGACTGATTTGTTGCAGACGGGCCATTTCAGTAGAGATGCTTTGCATCGCAGTAATTCCCGCAAGACAACAAAGCGATCGTCCGCAAGGGCCTATCCCTCCCTTCATCTTCGCTTCGTCCCTCGATCCCAGCTGTTGTAAACGAACCGACTTTTGAAAATTGCCGGCTAGTTCTCTGACCAAATTACGAAAATCGATCCTTTCTTCAGCAGTAAAGCCAAAAATTATCCCGCCTCCATCAATAGAAATGTCGACCCCGACCAGTTTCATTGGCAAAGAGTATTTTTTTATCAGGGAACGGCATTTTTGCATCAGCTCCCCCTTTTTTTTACTGCCGAGAGCTAATTTTTCCTTTTCTATGCTGGTGGCTTTGCGCAATATTGTTCCTTCACTCTCGATCTCTCCTGAATTTCTCTTGCATTTATTCTCACACCCACAACTCTCGATGGTGCTACAAACTTTGCCTAAGTGTTTTCCAAATTCGAGGTCAACTACTACCACATCATTCTTTCGAAGAGGAATTTCTGAAGAAAGCTCCCTTTTTTCGCCCCATTCAAATAAGGATATTAAATATTTCATATATATTGTTTAGCAGTTTGAAATTTAAATTTTTTAAAACCGAATAGTAAACCAACACGCTTCTAATTGAAAGTTTCTGCCTGTTGGCAGGCAGGTAATCATTGAAAATTGATTAAAAACTTGTTCCCGGATTTGATCAAAGATTTCAAATTTCAAATTTCAAATTAAACAGGGTTGTCGGTGTTACAAAGTATATCTCTTTTTTACTCTCGTCCACCCGGAAATCTACTGCTCCGCCTAGAGCGGCGTTTTGGGCTTGTCCTTTTAATTTGCCAGTTTCTTTTTCTAAAATTACGATTGTTTTTTTATTTGGGTCTAGAATGTATAAATTTTTGTCTTCCGGTCGAGTAAATAGTCTTAATTTTTCCCCTTCCGGAGGAGATCCCGGTTTTTCTACGTCCCAGGAAGTTTTCTTACCGCCGGAAAGACGGTACAGGTTTCCTTTTTGAGTCACTCCGAAGATACTGCCATCTACGGCAATGCTTACCAGTGGATCATTGCCCAACTCAGCTTTCAAATCTTGTTTTAGCCAATCGCGGTTAAATTTCAATGTGCCATTAGCATAATCCAATAATTTTATCTGAACTTCCTCGGGGTCGAACAAGTAAATCGATGAGTTAAACGAAGCAGTTGCGTTGATATTGGCTTTAATCTCTTGGCCTAAATCTTTCTTTTCAGAAATTTCTTGGGAATCGGGGTTAATGTTATAAAATGATTTATCCGCGGCAGTGACAAACAAGTCACCTTTGTTGGTCGACAAAAGCCAGTTTCTACCTGAGGGAAAATTCACCGATTTAGAAAACTTAGCGGCTTGAGGATTCTCTCCGTTTAGGGTTATGTTCCACGCCCCCAAATTGGTTGTTATTAAAACATTGCCACCCTTTTCTAAGCTTAAGCCGTTGATATTTCCCTGGTTTTCCGGTATTGTCCAAACATTTTTTGTTTTTGCTGGTTGGGCTTTGTCTAAAATGGCCAGTTGCTCGCTCACTTCCTGACGTAATTTTATCGCTTTAATTCCCCACTCGCCCGAGTCTGAGGCTTGCTGCAGTAATTCATCCGCTTGAGCTAAACTTTTTCTAGCTTTTTCTTCGTCTTGGTAAATAAGAGCGCTAGCGGCTTCTTCTTTTAGTTGCTCAGCTTTAGCGTAAATTGCTTTAAAATCTATTTGGGCAGAAGGAGTGGCTACCTGTTCTTTGCTAGAACGAGTTACCAAGCCTAAAAAAACCAAAAATAAGGTTATCGATAAAAAAAGAATAACTTTTCTAGTGGTAGAGAGAGTTCCAATCTTTCTTGAAATAGGCTTGAAAGGCGAATAGATAACTTTTGCAATCAAGCTTGCCACTTCAAGAACTTTATCGATAAAAGCTTTTGTGATGGTTTTCCAAGGTATGCCGGACGTAGAAATGCTTAGCGGCTCGCAAGGTAAAGCAGGGTTAAACTCTAGAAAATTCAATTGACCCATGCGAGTTTCTTTTAATTTTCCCTTTAAAATAGAAAATATTTTTTCGTCTTGGGTATTTTGCGAAACAACGTCACCCAAAGCAAAAGCTATGTTTTGGGGAGGGGCGAGGACTCCAATACTCCTTACTATATTGTAAAACGCTTGAATTGTGTCTCGGGGTACGGCTAAAGAAGAAATCTCCTCCCAGGAAAACGATTCAACCATTCCTCCTGAAATAAACATAATTCTGTCACCCATTTTGAGGGGTCCTCCGGCTAGCTCAGAAAAGGGAGGGGAAAATTGGGGGGAGCGGGGAGTATTTAAATTTTCATCCGCTAAAATTATTTGATTATTTCTAAAAAGCAGTAAACGGGATTTACCTAAGCGGGCAAAATAAAGAGCCGAAGGGCTGGCCACAGCCATAATCAAGTTTAGCTCACTCCAATTATCAATTTTGTTTTTGCGGCTCCAAGTAAGCAGGAGTTCGTTGCTAATTTTTAAAAGCGCCTCACAAACACTTTCCGGATTAGAAAGGTGATTTTTGTTGATCACTAGTTCATTGGTATAGCCACTCAGAGTTTCCCAGAGATTTTTAACTAATTCTTGAGTTTCTTTTTCTGTTCGGCCCTCAATCAGCAAAAATAGATGCAATTCTTCTTTTTGGTTTCGGCTTATTCTTTTCCAGAAAATCAAGGGTTTTGATGAGAAGGGTACCAGGCTTTGTATCTCTAGAATAATATTGATTTTTTGAGGCAGCATAGGATACAAAAATATATTTGTTTTTGAATATAAACTCACTATAATTTAGTAGCCAAAATTCGTTAATGTCTAGTCACTAATTTATAAGGTCAAAGTAGATAAAGTTCGTAAAGTTTGCTCTCAGTCCCCGATTAAAGTCGAGGGAAAGATTCGTTTAATGATTCATAAACAATAACAATAGTTAGGGTTATGAAGACTAGAAATAAAGTATTAGAATAAATTTGTATCTTCTTTCTAATCTTTTAACTTTATAAAATAAAGGATGAAAATTGTAATACTCGCCGGAGGGAAAGGCACTCGACTGTGGCCGGTTAGTCGACAGAGTAAGCCTAAGCAATTCCAAAGCCTCACTTCGAATAGGACCATGCTTCAAGAAACTTATATTCGAATGAGAAAAATAGCCGAGCCCAGGGATATTTATATCGTTACCAATCAAGAATATATCAGTGAAGTAGAAAAGGAAATTTTAGAATTTCCCCGTGAAAATATTTTGGCTGAACCAATCGGGAGAAGCACTGCCCCCAGCGTTGCTTTAGCGGCGGCGGTGATCGCCGGGCGGGGCGGGGAAAATGAAATAATGGGTGTATTCGCGGCCGATCATTTTATCGAGAATCCCGAAGTTTTACTAAAAGCGGTAAAAAATGGAGAGAATTTTTTAAAAAAACAAGATAAAAGTTTAATAACTTTTGGGATAACCCCGATCGCGCCCGAAACCGGCTATGGATACATCGAGAAAGGCAAAATTTTGGAAAAATTAGAGCAATTTACCATCTATAAAGCCAAGAGATTCGTAGAGAAACCCAGTTATGAAGTGGCTAAAAATTACTTAAAGAGTAAAAAGTTCTTTTGGAATAGTGGAATGTTTCTTTGGAAAACCAAAACGATAATAGAAAAATTTAAGTCCTATTCACCCGATATCTACAAGCGGCTTATAAAGATAAAAAAGGTTGTAGGAAGCAAAAATTTTAACGCGGTGCTAGGAAAAGAATTCCCTGAGATGGACAAGATCAGCGTAGACTATGCTATCTTGGAAAATGACCCCAATGTTTTAGTTGTGCCGTTAAAATTAAAATGGAACGACGTCGGTAGCTGGACCGCCCTTAAAAACGCCCTGACATTAAACGGAAAAGATAATTTTGTGAAAGGCGAACATATTAATTTTGGTGGCGAAAACCTGCTTGTTTACGGATCAAAAAAGTTGATTGCCACAATTGCCGTCAAAGATTTGGTGATAGTCGATACGGAAGACGCGATTCTTATTTGCGACCGCAACAAGTCCCAACTGGTTTCCGACGTAGTTAAAAAACTGGAGGAAACGGGAAGAATTCAGCATTTATAAATTAATCTACGTTTGCTCGATAAACGCTATTCCGTTTAAGTGGTCGATTTCGTGTTGTAATGTTCGAGCTAAAAGGCCCTCAGCTTGGAGCTCTTTGGAATTGCCATCCAAATCCTGGTAAGTTACCTTTATACTCTTGGAGCGGGGAACATATAGGAAAATATTAGGAAAGGACAAACAGCCCTCCTCTGCCTTTTCTATTTGTGCGGATTTTTGGATAACTTTGGGGTTACAAAAAAAAAGAATATCGTCTTTTGCTCTCGTTGCGCAAATGGCGACGCTTCTGCCGACTTGAGGCGCGGCCAAACCTAAAGCGTCGGCTTCGAAAAGCGTTTTTTCCATCGCGTTGGCAAAATCTTTCAGTTCTTTGCCGAAATTTGTGATTTTACCGGTTTTTTTAAAAAGAATAGGCGAGTCAATATCGCGATAAGTGATTATTCTAAGCATTGGGCATAAGTAACAAGTAAAATGTAGTGAATAATGAGTGAACAAAAAACATCTTGGTTGAATCCAAGTTCTTACCCAGTACACTTTATACTGTACACGTTACTGGTAATTATGGCAAGAAGGTTTTGAACCAGTCTTTCATTTTATGAACAGATTTCATAAAATCCGGAATTTTGTCTGTAATGCCGCTGATAAGTTTTTCACCGCCGCCAGTTCTCTCTATTTGGTCCCAAAGAATTAATCCGGTGACAACCGCAAAAGAAGGATCGTCAATGCTCTCGCTTACTCCCTCCATTCGGAGCGGAAAACCAATTTGGGCGGGAAGATGCAATTCTTTTTTTGCCAGATCGACAATTTCGGGCAATTTTGCCCCTCCCCCGGTTAAGACTATTCCGGCCGGTAGCATGCCATCACGTTTAATTTTTCTTAACTCTTTATTGACAAGATGGAATAGTTCTTCCATTCTCGCTTCGATTATCTCGGCTATTTCCTTGGCTTTAATGGTTCCTTCCTCGTTTTTGCTGAGGCGGGATAAATTAATTTCTTTTTTGGGCGATATGTCTTTGGCTACGGCTGTCCCGTACTCGACCTTTACTTTTTCCGCGACATCAATGGAGGTTTTTAATCCAATGGCGATATCATTGGTAACGTGCCCGGCTCCTATCGGAAGAGTGGCAATGTAAATAAGCTGGTCTTCCTCAAAAACTGCTATGTCTGTTGTTCCTATTCCGATGTCTACCACTACCACGCCCAATTCTTTCTGCCGACGGTTCAAAACTGACTCCGCGGCGGCAAGCGGCGAAGCTACTACTCCTTCTATTTCGATGCCGGCTTGGCTTAAGCACTTGCTCAAGTTGCGGATGAAGGGAATGGAACCGGTTACGATCAAGGCGTCTACTTCCAAACGCATTCCGTTCATTCCTACGGGGTCACGAATCTCTGACTGGTTATCGAGACTGAAACTGCGGGGTACTACGTGAATTATTTCCCGATTAGCGGCTGTTTCCGGAGAGATAATGGCTTGGGCGGCAGCTAACACTCGATCGACGTCTTCCTGGCTCACTTCTCCGTCAGCGCGGCTTACCGCTACCACGCCGCGAGCAGATTGAGCGTTTACGTGGCTTCCTCCGACATTTACGACGGCTTTTTCGATGGGCACTCCCGCAATTCTTTCGGCAATTTCGGCCGCTTTGTTTATCGATTTAATCGTTTCTTCTATATCAACCACTATTCCTTTGCGTAATCCATTGCAAGGAACTTTGCTGGTACCCAAAATTCGCCACCTTTCTTCTTCTTTGGCAGCAACAACTAAACGTACTTGGCTGGATCCTATGTCCATGCCAACCGTGATATCGTTTCTTCTCATTTTTTGTTTTTCTGTTTCTAGTTAATTTTGTATTATTTTACTTGGGATTTTGTTAAAAAGCAAAGAAAATAAGAGGTAATCGGTGAGCGGTGATTAGCAAGAAGGTCAAAAAACTTGATTTTTGGGATTTTAATTTCCGCTTATCGCTCACTATCACTACTTACAGACTACCGGTTACTATAATCTTCTGCTATACAAATAATATAATCGAAAATAATGGCTAACGGCAAATTTTTAGATATCATTCCTGAACCGGTCCTGGCGATGGGAAAAAAATTGTTGAATGCCCACTTAACGGTTTACTTGGTGGGAGGTTGTGTGAGAGACTTGCTTTTGGGAAAAAAAGTAAAAGATTGGGATATTGCCACGTCGGCTCTCCCGGAAGAAATATTAAAAATTTTTCCGGATAGTTTTTACAATAATACGTTTGGCACGGTTGGGGTAAAAATGGATTTTGGCATTGTCGAAATCACCACTTTCCGTAAAGAGAGCCGCTATTCCGATGCCCGACATCCAGACAGTGTGGAATTTGCCAAAACCATAGAAGAGGATTTAGGCCGGCGTGATTTCACGATAAACGCGCTAGCAGTTGATTTTAGAAAGATAATGGCAGGGGAAATTCCCGTCTCAGCTAAAACTACCACGGATGCCGTACCATTTCCTGCCTGCCAGCGAGGCAAGTGGCGCGGAGTGGGTAAGTATAAATTAATAAATCTCCGCCAAGAAACAATTACCTTCAAACAATCTCTCTCGAAAAATGGGGAGAATTTTGGTCCGGGCATTGAAGGAAAAAAGAGAAATTTGCTTACCGTTAGCGATTTCCCTCGTTTGGGATTAGGTAATTATCCGGAATATCGGGTGTCAACGGTTAATTTTTCTCCAGGAAAAAAGGAGATCAGGGAAGAATGGGTAGTTGATAAATTCGAAGGGTTGGCTGATTTGGAAAAAGGTTTGATTCGCGCGGTGGGAAATCCAGAAAAAAGGCTTCAGGAAGATGCTCTAAGACTTCTCCGCGCGGTCCGTTTTTCTGTAGAATTGGGGTTTAAGATTGAAAGTAATACCGCGCGGGTCGTGGAGAAAAATGCCAGTTTGCTAAAAAATATTTCACGGGAAAGAATCAGAGATGAATTTACCAAAATAATGCTTTCCCCTTGGCCGGCCGAAGGAATTGTGATGCTGCACAGGTTGGGACTATTAGGGGAAGTAATACCGGTTTTGGAAGAGGGGGTTAAAGTGGCCCAAAATTGGCACCATATCTATTCGGTTTATAAACACTCGGCCCTTTCTCTCAAATTTTGCTTTTCCGATTCTTTGGAGCTACGTTTGGCGGCGCTTCTCCACGACGCGGCCAAGCCAAGAGTCAAAAGGATTGGAAAAAACGGCAAAGCTACTTTTTATTTTCATGAGGTGGAAGGCGCAAAAATTGCCAAAAAAACTTTAGAGAGGCTGCATTTCCCTACTCACACAATCGACGAAGTTGTCGCGCTTATCCGCCACCATATGTTTAACTTCGATCCGGCTTTACACAATGAAAGCACCGTGCGCCGCATGCTCCATCGGGTGGGAGGAATTGAAATGATGAGAAAACTATTGACTATTCGGATTGCCGACCGTTTGGGGAGCGGTTGTAAACAAGGCGAAGTCTTTAAACTACGTAAACTAAAGTATCTTATCGATAAAGTTTCTCGGGATCCAATATCATTAAAGCAGCTGAAAGTTAACGGGAAAGATTTGATGGAAAGTTTGGGGATCAAGCCGGGACCGCAAATCGGTAGTATCTTAAATATTTTATTGGCCGCGATTATTGCCGATCCAAAGAACAATAAAAAAGAAAAACTTTTGAAATTGGCGGAAGGGCTTTGGCTCGCCGAAAAGAGTAGTGATGGGTTGCTGGGAAGAGAATGCCGAAAGGCCGAAGAATATCTTGAAGGCAAAAGAAGAAACCACGACATAGTGTTGCAGGAAAAACACCGGGTGAAGGAAAGGCGAGATTGAATTTGAAATTTGAAATTTGAAATTTGAAGTTTGAAATTAATTTTTAATGATTCAATTTTCTAAATTTTTAAGCAGTAAATACAGATTTAACATATTCTGTTTTAAAATTAAAGATTTCTTAAATTCAAATTGAATTCAAATTTTAAACTTCAAATTTTTATTATTAATATCGAACAATGAAGTTACTCGTTACCGGCGGGGCTGGCTTTATCGGCTCAAACTTTGTTCTCTACTGGCTGAAAAATTATCCCGAAGACTACGTGATTAATCTTGATTTGCTAACTTACGCGGGGAATCTGAAAAATCTCAAAAGCGCGGAAAATAAAAAAAATTATCAGTTTATCCGGGGTAATATTTGTGACAGCGACTTAGTTGAAACAATTCTCAACCAAGAAAAAATTGATACGATAGTTCATTTTGCGGCGGAAAGCCACGTGGATAATTCAATTAAAGAATCGAGTGTTTTTGTAAAAACCAACGTGCTTGGCACCCACGTACTTTTGGAAGCCGCTAGAAAACATAGTGTCCGTTTTCACCATATCTCTACGGATGAAGTCTTTGGCAGTTTGGAGCTGGGCAGCACTGAAAAATTTAACGAAAATTCCGTTTATGATCCCCACAGCCCTTATTCTGCCAGTAAAGCCTCTTCTGACCATTTGGTGCGGGCTTATTTTCACACCCATAATCTCCCGGTTACCATAACCAATTGTTCGAATAATTATGGTCCGTACCAATATCCGGAAAAATTTATTCCTCTTTTTATTACTAACCTCTTGGAGGACAAAAAAGTCCCTCTCTATGGGGACGGACTGAACGTAAGGGATTGGCTTTATGTGGAAGACCATTGCCGGGCGATCGATGCGGTCATCCGTAAGGGGAAAATAGGCGAAACTTATTGCGTCGGAGGGGATAGCGAAAAATCTAACGTCGAAATTGCTAAATTGTTAGTCAAGAAACTTGGGAAAAGCGAGAAATATATTCAAACCGTCGCAGACCGCCTCGGCCATGATCGCCGTTATGCGATAAACGCCGCTAAGATAAAAAAAGCACTCGGCTGGAAACCTACCGTTGCGTTCGAAGAGGGAATCGAGCTTACGGTTAAATGGTATGAAGAGAACAAAGAGTGGTGGGAGGAACTGAAGTAATTTGAAATTTGAAATTTTCAGTTTGAAATGAATTTCAAATGACTAAATTTAGAATGGAACTAACTGCTCTGAGTTTGTGTTTTAACTCAAATTTAATAAATTCAATTCCTACCTGCCGGTAGGCAGGTAAATTTTAAACTTCGAATTTCAAATTCTACTGAAATAATCCCTGGTTGAATATTAAATTGATCAGCGTTGAGCGGGCGGGGGCTACTCCCCAAACTTCGTACGCACCGTTCAACTGGTTTAGGTTAGTATCGTCTCCGATAATATTGGCAAAAACCGCTGTTTCAATTTTAGGCGGTGTACCCCATTTACACTTTCCTTCGAGCATTCCCCGGATGGTTCCTTGACAATCGTCGCCTTGCTGTTGTCCCAATCCTTCGAAAAGGAAGGGGATGCCAAATTGGACGTTTTGCCGTCCTATTGCTCCCGCGTTATCTAAAGCGCCAATAGCTAAGGCTCCCGCCGGTGCGCTGGCAAGAGTAGCGGGGGTGCCGGGGCTGGAAAAGGTTACGAATTCTTCCGTGGCACGGCTATAAAGTTGGCTCCAAGCATTACGATTGACATACTCTATATCGTCCCGCAATAAGGTTTGGACATCGCTTACCCAATGGTCTCCCATCCGTTGCATTCCATAACTATGGCCTTGAAAGATAAAATCTAACTTTTCCGGCACTTGGTTGGGACCGAGCCGCGACTGGGGTTCGTGGAAAGCATCGGGAGCCTGGGCTTGGCCCGGTCCGACTTGCATGGTGCTATTCGGTCCAAAAAGACTTTGGTCGGGAGTAAGCGGGACGGCGTACGCGGCCTTACTAGACGATAAAAGAATAATTGGTAACGCTAGGGTTAATAAAAATTTTATTTTTCCAGGCATACTTAATTAATTTGAAATAAATTTATTTTTTAAACGAATAGAAAACATCCAGGGTTATTGAAAATTTCAAATTATTACATTTCAAATTTACTTGATTTCCTCAGTAAACTTGCTTAGCTCGGCGTTTATTCTATCCGCCCGCCCCGCGGCCAAAAAGGCCCGGAAATAATCTCCTTCGTTCATATTGTTAAACACGATATCAAGAGACCTTATTATTCTAATCAAGCGGATGTGCAGGTTTTTTAGCTCGGGGTTAATGGGCATTTCCGACAGTTCTTTATAAGCGGTGTCTGTTTCCGTTTTCCAGTCGTTGGTTTTTTGCCATTCGATATCTTTTTTACTCATACCGGCGAGGTCGGAAAGAATCGTTCCGATCCCGTCCTCGATGGTTTGGTCTTCTTTCAAAAGGTTGTTTTTTCTTAAAATATTTTTGATTTGGCCCAAGTATTGGCCTTTTTCTTTTGTTTCGTTCTCTCCAATTCTTAGGTGGTCTTCAGGAATACTGAAAGCGAAATCCAAACCGGTATTTTTCACGATGCTCGCGGTAAAATCATTTAGGTCCTTTTCCACTTGGGCGCGGGTCTCATCGTTTAAAGAGTTGTAGGGACTGGAATAAAGTTTATATTGGTCGATAATGTTGTCCACCTTCAAGGCTACTTTTTCAGTGATATTATCAGTCGTATCGCCTTGACTTGCTCCTTCCGGTTTGTTCGGCGTAATTTCTTTGGACGGGTTGGAAGAAGAAAGGAATTTGGTATCCGCTTGGTTAGTGTTACTGTTTTGCCCGGTAATATTCAGATTATTATTGCTATTATTATTGTCCGGGACGCGGGAATTATTATTTGAGTTAGCGTTGTTTAATATTTTGTCTCCCGGCGCAGCTTTTAGTGGATCGTAGCCGTTTTTCACCTCTTGGCCGTCTAAAAATTTGTCTCCGTCGGTATCGGCTTTGTCCGGATTGGTTCCCCAATTTTTTTCTTCTTGGTCCGTTAATCCGTCTTTGTCGGAATCCGTTTTGTCGCCTTGGGGGTTAACTGCTTTCCAAATAGCCTTGGGTACGATTTTTTCACTGGAAGCTGAAATGCCGCCGCCAAGAACCCAAGCGGTTCCCGCCAACATCATAATTGCCGCTATTATTTTTATTTTTTTCATCAGTGTTTCATTTTCCTCTAAGATAGCATCTTTTTTTGGGATACAAAACTAATAAAAGCCGGTTTTAACCAGTCTCTACTATAATTCAGTTGTAATGGAAGCCGTGCAACAAGATTTACAGGAATTTTGATATTTGACCTCTATTCAATGTTTCGGATGATCTTCACGTCCGAATAAAAGAGAATATTGAAATAAAAGAAAAATCGGGATAGATTATCCTTGGCATTATGGTTAGGGCGACTTTTGTTGTGAAAGCAATCCAAGGAGAAAAATATGAACACGGCGATACTCTTTATTACCGGTAACCAAAAGAAAGTCGAGGAAGCAAGAGCGATTACAGGATTAAACATCGCAGCAAAAAACCTTGATATTTCTGAAATCCAATCACTGGATGTTGAGAAAGTTGCCAAAGCCAAAGCTCTCGAAGCTTTTAGGGTAACCGGCCAGCCTGTTATCGTTGACGACACCGGTGTGAGCATCGAGACATTGAACGGCCTGCCCGGGGCTTTGGTTGTTTGGTTTTTGAACACGCTTAAGCCGTCAGGGATCGTGAAGCTGCTGGCTCAAGAAAAAAATCGGAAAGCTTCGGTTTCAACTTGTATCGCCTATGCCAATCAGGATGGCGTAGTTGCTTTTACTGGTACGGTTCACGGAAAAATAACCGAATTTCCGAGGGGAAAAAGCGGGTTTGGCTTCGATCCGATATTTATTCCTGAAGGATATGACAAAACCTATGCCGAGATGGGAAGCGTTGAAAAAAACCGAATCTCAATGCGTAAAATTGCTCTAGTTAAATTCAAGAAGTTTATGTCGGAGCGGTCATAATGCATTTCTCGAGAAACCATAAAACCATCCGCGTTGCGCTTGCACGGGATGGTTTCTTTTTGCCTAAGAACCGCACATTAATGCGGTTTTTTATCGATGTCCGAGGGGAGGGATTCGAACCCCCGTAGAGACAAGCTCGGCAGATTTACAGTCTGCTGCGATTGACCGCTCCGCCACCCTCGGTCGATTGACGTATGTATATAAACATAGAATATGTCTTTATGCAAACGTCAGGAGACGCATTTTATGCACCTCCTGTTTATAATTTGAAGTTTTAAATTTTTAATTTGAAATGAATTTTTAGGGTTTCAATTTTAAGTTAGAGTCTACCAGTTTTTGTATCAGTATCCCAATTAACATTTATAAAATTCAAATTACAAACTAAAATTATCTTTTTATCTCTTTTCTTGTAACTTTTTCCGGTTTAAATAACTCGCTGATCAAATAATTAAATATTAAATGGGCTTTGTCTGTGTTATCTTTTTGGTAATTGCACACAAAAACATCTAAACTAGTGTACTTTTCCTCGCCCCAGGTATGAAAACTAATATGGGATTCTGCCAGGCAAATCACGGCAGTTACCGAATAAAGACCAAAAAAATGATAAAAATTACCGAGCTCGGTAAGCTCGACCTCTCTAATTTTCTCACTGATAATGGTTTTTAGCTTTTCTATCCGATCTTGGCTGGCGAGGTCGAGAGAGAAATTACAGTTGTGAAGGTCACCGATTAGGTGGATACCGGTCTGCATATCGGTGAATTTACTGCTAATTTAATACTTTCTAAGTATATGCAAAAGTATTTTATTGGCAAATTAATAAAAAATATCGATATTATTTGATCCCCATATCGCTTTCGGCCGGAACCGGTGAAGTTGTGTTGCTGGAAGCTTCTTTGAGCCGAGACATAATTTCTTCCTCCACTTCTTTTCTCGGTCGGCCATATTGTTCTCGCGAGTGTTCTTTTACTAGCCTTATCTTGGCTTTATCTCCCTCTCCAGGGGGGTTAGTCATCATACTAAAGGGCATTCCTACCTGTCCTTTTATAATTAATTTTACGTAAGCGTTGAAGTTATCTAAGTTGATTAAATCATAAGAATTAAAAATCGGTTCGAATTGTTTGGCTACGTATTCCGCGTCTTCCGGTCCTACCCGGAAGACGGCCAGGGAACCGACATTACCAAATACAGCATCCCGTATTTTTTCGGTTAGCTGCTTGACAAATTGGTGGGCAATAATCAAATTGAGACGATATTTTCTTGCTTCGGAAAGAATGGAAACGATCGAATCGGTGGTAAAATTGTGGAACTCGTCAATATAAAGGTAAAAATCTTTTCTTTCTTCTTCGGGAACGTCCACCCGGCTCATTGCCGATATTAAAATTTTTCCTACCATTACCATCCCCAAAAGATACGCGTTGAGTTCACCGATGCTTCCCTTGCTTAAATTCATCAGGATAATTTTTTGCTGATCCATTACTTCCCGTAAATTAAAAGAAGATTTTTGTTGGGCGATGATAGGACGCATTATGTCGTTGGCGATGAAAGAAGTCAATTTGCTTGTGATATAAGGCACCATATTGGCGAGAGCCGCCTCTCCTCCGGCTTTCTCCGCTTCCTTAACCCAGAAATTAACTACTATGGGGTCGGAGCAGTGGTCTAATTTAAAACGGCGGAAGTCTGGATCAGAAAGCACCCGGGAAATTTCCAAAAGAGTGGAGCCGGACTCGGGATGGGACATAACGAGCAACATAGCGTTACGCATATATTGTTCAAACATTGGTCCGCCTACTTGACGCATATCGTAGAGTTTGTCAAAAATGTCGATCATTTCGTTAATGACAAAGGTTTTTTGCTCTGGCCGGTTGTACTCAAGCAGATTGAGTCCCATTGGTCGGTCGGTGTCCGCCGGGTCGAATAAAATAACATCCTTGATTCTTTCTTCAGGAATCAAAGTGAGTATTTTGGAAACCAGTTCCCCATGAGGATCTATTACACACACACCTTTTCCTTTCTGGATATCCTGGCTGATCATACTGGCCAATAGGGTGGATTTTCCGGTGCCGGTTTGTCCAATAGTGTAGAAATGGCGCCGCCGATCATCTTCTCCGATTCTCACGGTAGTTTCCCGGTCACGATAGACGTTTCTTCCCAAAGAAAGGCCGTCAGAAATAATGTTAGCCGGTAGCGGAGCCTTTTTTGATTTGATCGCGATGATGCGGGGGGCGGCTTTAAGAATATTAATCCCAAAATGGAATAAACTTGCGAGTTCTTCTTTGGAGAGAACAGAAGTCCAGCTTTTTTTAAATACCCGGAAAGTAAAATTATAAATGAACTTCCTAATTTTTTTAGGATTAATGGTCTTAAAATTGTTCCCGTTAGAATCATCGAATTGGGTAAAAGAATTTTTAATGTGCGAGACGATCTCCTTGGCGCGTTCCTGGCTTTCCGCCGAAGCGATTAACCTTATGTTTATTTCAAAACGGTTCTTGCGAGCTTTATTTTCAATGGCCTCCACCATTTGTTCTTCTTGAGATGTCAGAATGTGGTTCTCTCTGTTTCCGGCCAGTGTTTCTTTTTCGGGGAGCGGTTTTTGGCTCAAGGAATCGCTCAATGCCTCTTTAAAAAATTTTCGGAAGGGGTGGCTGATTTTCTCTTTCGCTTGGTCTAAAGTTTTGCCTTGTTTCATCTCCCGGGCAATCTCTATGCCTGGCGACCTCTTTGTCTTGGAGACAGGGAGAGCCACTATTTGAATAGCCGCCCCCTCCTTTTGGGGATCAAGCTTGGACAAGGAATTAGTAATACTGTTTAAGGGATCGCTTTCCAATTCCCGGTAGGTTCTAAACGGTAGATAATTGTTTTTAGCAAGTTTGAGGTAGCATCCGGCGACTTCTCCTTTGGGAACGAAAATATTATAACTTTTCACCTCTTCTACCGAAACAAAAGGGAAAAAACTGTGGACTTGTTTTTCCACTAAATCAATTTGGTTACGGGGGACGGCGATGTAAAAGGCGATACCTTCTTGGTTGTAGGGAACGGCAATTTCCAGGGCAAAGTAGGGGAACCGCGTAAATTCCTGCCAAACATTACTCGGTCTAATAACGGACATCGTTGAATATAATTGTTCCATTACGGATATTTTTTCGCGGACCATTTCCAAAGATTCGTTTTTGGCTTGAGGAGAGTGAGAATCGGAAGAGTTGGATTCCATAACCGGCACGGCTACGCGTAAAAGTGCAAACTTAAAAGAATGAACGAAGAATTTTCGTCGGCGGAATAAATAAAAAATTCCAGCGGCTAAAATTATTAGCACGAGTAAAAAAGCGAACAGAGAAAAAGAAAAAATATCAGTTGAAGGCTGATTTATTGAGCTAACAAAGGGCTTTACTGTATTTGAAGAAGTTGTCATAATTGTTTTTGTATTCCGGTTCGAAATTTAAAACTTCAAATTTATAATCACTTTCCCATTCCAAACACTCCAATGATTAACCCAATAACACCGGTCACTCCCGATATGATCCAAAGCCGCATCACCACTTTTGGTTCCGGCCATCCGATGGCTTGTAGGTGGTGGTGAAAAGGGGCGGACAAAAAAACTTTTTTCCCGAACATTCTTTTTGAAGTCAACTGAATAGCTGCCGATAAAGATTCCACAACGTAAACAAAACATACAATGGGCAGGATCAACGCGGAATTTGTGATCAGAGCGACTACCCCTAGCGCCGTTCCCAAAGATAGCGCGCCTGTATCACCCATAAAAAAACGGGCCGGATGAACGTTAAACCAAAGAAAGGCCAGTAAACCACCCACTATCACTCCGCAAAAAGCGGCTAAATCAATTCTATGCTGGACAAAAGCAATCACTCCGTATACCGAAAAAGCCGTAAGCAATACTCCTCCATTCAAACCGTCCAAACCATCCGTTTCATTGGAAGATACCGCGGTTGCCAAAATGACAAATACAAAATAAGGAATATACCACCATCCAATGTCAAAATCTCCCAATCCGGGGACGTGAACGATGGTCAAGTCTAACTTGTAATAGAACCATAATCCTCCAAGAACCGAGATCAAAAGCAACCACCAAAAACGGTAAAGAAAACGGATCCCGCCTCCTTTGTTGGTTCCGGTTCCCCGGGCGCTCTTAATATCATCAATGGCGCCGAGTATCCCAGTGCTTACCAAAGCAAAAATGGGCAGCCAAGTTTGGGAACGTCTGAGAAAATCTAATATTTTTATGTATCCGCCCAGCCAACTTCCCAAAAGGTTAAAAACTATCGCCAAAACAAGGACGGTGATCCAAACCAGCAATCCTCCCATAACAGGAGTTCCGGATTTATTTTTATGGAGGTTGTGGTAAATCGGGGCGCTTTTGCCGTCTACGGATTTTTCTTTTATTTTGGTCCTCACCCCGTATTTGTAAAGAAAATTGGTTAATAAGGGAGTCCAAGCCATCGCTACTACGAAAGCGATTACGGTAAGAAGAAAAACCCGAATGACATTCAAATATAAAGGAACAGTATATATTTCTGCGAAGCTCATATTTTTTTTACTTTAATTAAGTTGTCTTTTTTTTGGGGGATTTCACTGATTATTCCTTTTACGTTATCAAAAGGATCGATAGAGTCTTCCCTTAAAGCGTTCCTTTTTTTGATTTGCGGGAATTCCCGGTTTTCAACTGGAATATTCTTGCCGAATTGAGATTCGCCTTTTTTTTCGGCATTTTTTATATTTTGGACAAAGCCCAGTATTTCCTGAAGATCCAATGAAAGCGATTTTTTCTCACCCGGGGCCAGCTCCAGGTGAGCTAATTTAATTGATTTGTTTAATTGGTTCTTCAATGGAAAATTTTTCATTATTTGGTTGAGCGGATCGTTGGATTAAGATTTAAAAATCTGCCAAATTTTCGGTAATTGTCAATATTTATATTTATATAAATCTTTAAAAAAGCAATTATTTTATTTGAGTTAATTAAAAAGTGGGTGAAAAATAGTTTATATCCGAATATTATTGAAAAATTTATTGTCTAAAATGGATAAGAAAAATACTACTGTTACGGTAATCGGAATAGGCTATGTTGGCTTGCCCCTGGCTTGTGTTATAGCTAAGAAAGGTTACGAAACTTACGGTTTGGATCTTAACAAAGAAGCGGTGAAGCTGGTGAATCAGCAAAGATCTCCTTTCAAGGATAAGTTTGTTAGTAAAATTTTACCGAAAACTGAGCTTAAGGCCACCACCGATCCGAAAATTCTGAAAGAAACCGATATCGCGATAATTTGTGTGCCTACCCCGGTCAACGAGAAAAACCTGCCGGTGTTTAAACCGCTTAAAGGAGCAATCGAATCGATAATTAAAAATTTCAGGAAGGGTATTTTGGTAATCGTAGAGTCTACGGTAAACCCGGGTGTCTGTGAGGAAGTTGTACTGCCAATGTTCGCAGAGAAAGGCTACAAAGTCGGTGAAGATTTTTTCCTGGCGCATTGTCCGGAGCGAATCAATCCGGGTGATCCGAAATGGAATGTGCTAAATCTACCTCGTTGCGTAGGCGGTCTTACAAAAAAATGTTTGGATCGGGCGGTAAAATTTTATCGTTCGGTGATTGACGCTCCGATTACTCCCATGAAATCTGTCAAGGAGGCGGAAGCGACTAAAACAATAGAAAATGCCTTTAGGGATATTAATATCGCGTTTGTTAATGAGCTTGCCAAGTCTTTCGATAAGATGGGGATTGACTTGATAGATGTGATCAAAGGAGCATCCAGCAAATTTTCTTTTATGCCCCATTGGCCAAGTTGCGGCGTGGGGGGGCACTGTATTCCGGTCGACCCTTATTACTTGATTGAGAAGGCTAGAAACGTCGGCTTCGAACATGATTTTTTAAAACTTGCCCGGAGAATTAATAATAGTATGCCCCATTATACTGTTAAAACTTTGGCCAAAGAACTTAATGAAATCGAAAGGGCCGTTAACGGCGCCAAAATCGGCATTTTGGGGGCTTCCTACAAAGCGAACGTCGATGATACTCGGGACGCTCCCTTTTTCGATATAAAGAAAGAATTAATAGAGAGAAAAGCGAAAATAGAAGTTTTCGACCCTTATGTTTCTCGCGAAAGTACCGTTAAAAGCTTGGCAGAACTACTGAAAAAATCCGAAGTGTTGTTGCTAACCGTTAACCATAAAGAATTTTCGGTGATAACCCCTAGACTTTGCAAAAAAAATGGCATTAAACTAGTAATTGATGGGAAGAACTTTTTAGATAAAGAAGAGTTTGCCAAGGCGGGGATTAGGTATAAAGGAATTGGACGGTAACCCAATGTAAAAAATTAGATAAAAAATGAGTAATTTGGATCTCTCAATTGTTATTCCGGTCTTCAACGAGGAAGACAATGTCAAAAAACTTCATGCGGAGATCGTGGAGGTCTTGAGTAAATTGAGTAAATCTTACGAAATCATTTTTGTAAACGATGGCAGCCACGATAAAACATTAGGCAACTGCAAAAATTTAAAGCCTCTGAAAATTATCGATTTTCGCCGTAACTTTGGGCAAACGGCCGCTATGGATGCCGGGATCAAAGAGACGCGAGGCGAGGTTATAATAACAATGGACGGGGATATGCAAAATGACCCCCGAGATATTCCAGCTTTGCTGAAGAAAATGGAAGAAGACAAGCTTGATATTGTTTCCGGTTGGCGTAAAAAACGCAAAGATCCTTTTAGTAAAAGGTTTATTTCCCGCGGGGCGGAAAAATTAAGGAAAATTTTAATCAACGACGGGATACACGATTCCGGTTGTACCCTCAAAGCCTATCGAAAAGATTGTTTTGCGAAAGTCAACCTGATGGGAGAAATGCATCGTTTTATTCCTGCCACCTTGGCGATCTATGGTTTCCGGGTGGGAGAAATCGAAGTGAACCATCGTCCGCGTGTTCACGGAGTGACCAAATATGATTACAAACGCACCATAAAAGGATTTTTGGATATTTTGGGTGTTTGGTTTTGGATGAAGTATGCTAGCCGTCCGTTGCATTTGTTCGGCGGTGCCGGGCTTTTCAGCTTTATGCTGGGCGCTGTATTTCTAGTCCTTCTTTTTGCGGCCCGCGTATTTTTTGCCTATTCTCTGTCGGACAAAATTTGGCCCCTTTTGGCAGTGTTCCTTATGATGGTAGGATTACAGCTTTTTATTTCCGGGCTTATGGCTGATATTTTGGTAAAGAGCCGGTATCAGGGAAAGAATATGAATTATTCGATAAAAGAGATAATCGAAAACTAATTTTAAATTTGTATATTTCAAATTCCCGCTGACTGGCAGGCGGGCATTTCAAATTTCAAATTTCAAATTAACACTTATGTCCTGGCAATCTAAACGCTTAATTTTTGCCGGTGGCACCGATTGGTCAGTGGAGTTTATCCAAGTCCTCCTTAAAAAGGGTTTCAATATCGTTGGAATACTGTCTCCACCGGACAACAAAAAGGATCGAGGGCAGAAATTAAGGACCCATCTACTCAAAACGGAAGCTAAAAAATTAAATATTTCTGTTTTACAGCCGGAAAAATTGAACGATCCGGCCTTTGTGCGCGAATTTAAAAAAATCAAGCCGGATTTGGTGGTCGTGGTGGCCTACGGTAAATTATTCCCTAAAGAAATTCTAGAAATTCCGCCGCTGGGATTTGTTAATTTCCATCCTTCGCTTTTGCCGAAGTTACGTGGTCCCTCGCCGATAGTCACCGCGATTTTAGAAGGATTTGAAGAAACCGGTGTTAGCATTATAAAGCTAGGTGAAGGAATGGACGATGGGCCGCTTCTAATACAAGAATCCGTCAAAATCGATCCGCGGGAAACCGCCGCGACCCTCAATCGCAAGTTGATTAATTTAGGCAAAAAAATATTACCCAGTTTATTGGAGGAATATCTTAGTGATAAGATCGTCCCAAAACCTCAGTCTAAACGGGGGGTAACAGTCTGTGAAATAATAAAAAAAGAAGACGGCCGGATTGATTGGCAAAAAGAAACCGCCGAACAAATCGACCGTAAAATTCGGGCGTTGAACCCGCAAATAAAAACTTTTACGTTTCTGAAAAAAAATAATCAGAAGAAACGGGTGAATATTTTGGGATCCGAAGGGACTTCGATAATAACACGACTAGACGTACTTCCGCCAGGCAGATACGAATTAGTTAAAAGTGAATTGGCTATTGGTACGAAAAAAAACATTTTATTAATCTCCAAGCTACAAGTTGAGGGTAAAATTCCTATTACAGCCGAAGAATTTGTCCAAGGTTATGGTGAAGATGGCTATTTTCTCTAGTCAATTTTTTTCTTTTATTGTACGGTAATTTAGAACTTATTCATCCATATTCCTAAACGAAGGAGGTTAGCGGATGGAAAACACTAGTACATTGGATCAAAATTCTGTGCTTTTGAATAAAAGGTGCAGGAAGTGTGGAGTCTACAACACAACTCTTGGTTGGGATTGCAAATGTTGCGGGGGTGAATTAGAGGTAGCGATGCTTCTAAGTCTCGAAGATAATGTTATTCTTGACCGCAAACTTGCGGAAACAGAGAAAGAGAGAAGGCCTCGAATGAGCGAAAAGAACGAATGTCTGTTTTATGCGGACGGAGAGCATTTTAACGAGAGTGACTCGGCTGATATGGGACTGCTTGAGGATGGAGCATGCGTCTGTTGCGGTGGGCGATTTGATCAGGACGGCAAGCTCAAGCCCATCTCTCCCGAACCTTCATATTTGGATTTTTGTCCGAAAGATGGTTGTTAGTCAGCTCCAAGCTCTTTTAAAGAACTTATTTACACCACTACACGCGGTCTTCGAAGGAAAGCCCGCGTTTTTATTTTTGTAGGATATTTATTACATAAAAATTTATCCATTTTAGGCGATTTTGCGGATCGCTTTTTTTAATCGCTCGATAGTTTCTTCCTTTCCCAACATCCAAGCGCATTCGAAGGGACTGGGACTTTTTTGTTGGCCGGTAAGCGCAGCGCGAAGAGGCCAAAGAAAAGTTCCGCGATCGGTGCCGGCCGCTTTCATAAGCAATTTTTCCAAGTTGGGTAGATTAAATTTATTTACGGATCGTTTGTCAGAATCAACTTTCCCGTTGGCGGGAATTTTTTCAATTACCTGCAAGGCTCTGCGCAAGGAAACCACTATCGCTTTATCCTCCATGTCTCGCCATTTGAGCAATTGTTTTGAATAAGCAGGCATCTTAAAAGCGAATTCGATATCTTTCGTAACGTCGGCGAGAGTGTTCATCCTTGGTTGTTGCACGGTGACAATTTTTTCAATGAACTGCCTGTTTTTTGTTAGATTTGCCAAGTAAGGTTGGCACAATTTGGCTAATTCGGGAACAGGTTTCTGCCGAATATAATAACTGCCAAACCACTCCAACCTTCGTTGGTCGAATTTCGGCGCGGCTTTGTTAAGTTTTTGGACATCAAATTCTCTGATTAATTCTAGTAGAGAAAATATTTCCTTGGTACTTTTGGGATTCCAGCCGAGTAAGGCGATAAAATTAATGATGGCTTCGGGTAAATATCCTTTTTGGCGGAAGTCAGCGATTGAAACGTCGCCGTCCCGTTTGCTCAATTTTCCGCCTTTCATATTGAGAATGTTTGTTAAATGGCCGATAGCCGGAACATCCCAGCCAAAAGCCTTATAAATCAAAATATGTTTGGGGGTGCTGGAAATCCACTCTTCTCCGCGGAATATGTGCGAAATTCTCATAAGATGGTCGTCGACAACTACCGCAAAATGGTAGGTGGGAAAACCATCGGATTTCATCAAAACGGGATCATCCAACAAGCGGTTTTCCATTTCTATTTTGCCCCTTACGATATCGTTAAAAGAGGTTTTGTTGGCGGAGGGCACTTTTAATCTTATCACGTAAGGCTGTTTCGCCATTTTGTTTTTTATTTCGGAGGCTGATAAATTGAGGCAATGCCTATCGTATTTGGGTGGAAGCCCTTGGGCGGTAAATTTTTTACGCAATCCCGCAAGCCTTGCGGGACTACAAAAACAAGGATAAGCGATATTCTTACGCAGCAATTCTTCGAGATACCGCTTATAAATGTCCCGCCTTTCCGATTGGACGTACGGTCCAAAATTTCCCTTTTGAATAATTGATTTTCTTACCTGGTCGTACAGATTTTTTGGGGGTTCGGTATTTGCGAATGTATTTGATATTTGTAATTGAGACATTCCTACTACTCCCTCATCCGTCTCTATTCCCGCCCACCGTAGACTTTCCAGCATATCGGGGATAGCTTCGGGTACCAGGCGTGATTGGTCGGTATCTTCCACGCGTAAGATAAAACTCCCCCGCTCCTTGTGGGCGAATAAGTAGTTGGTAAGGGCAGTGCGCAGGCTCCCCAGGTGGAATAAACCGGTAGGAGAAGGAGCGATTCTGACACGAATTTTTGACATAAAACTTATAACTTATGACTTATAACAAAAACCGGAGTAATCAAAAGGGCGCCCGGATTATTGAACCTCAATTTTACTGGGTCATTGGTTAAAAGTTATCAGCGGTAAGTTATTTGGTTTCTTCTTTTTTCTCTTTCTTCTGTGCCAACTTTTTTTCTTTGGCCGGCTCTTCCTTTTTTACTTTTTCTTTGGACTCTTTCTCGGATTTTTCTTTTTCAGCTTCAGTTTTATCTTTAACCGGCTCAGTTTTTTCGTTAGCCGCTTCTTTTTCTTTGGCTAATTCTTCTTTGGTCTCCGTCTCAGGCCCGGTCGCCACTGGAGCAGGTTGTGCGAGTTCTTGCGAAGACGGGGTGTTTAAAGTTTCAGCTTTTTCGTCTTTAGTTTCGGGCCCGGTCGTTGCCGCCTCCTTTACTTCTAGCTTCGCGGCTGTTTCGTCTGCCGCCTTTTTGCTCTTTCTGATTTTTTTTACTCTTTTAGGTCCCTTGATTACGTTTTTGGAAACTAAGATATTGTGCACTCGATCCGAAGGTTGAGCCCCGACTCCGATCCAGTATAAAATACGTTCATTTTTGAGAGCGATTGCTTTTTTATGCGGGTTTACCGAGCCCAGTACCTCAAGTGCTCGGCCTTTGGCCGATTTTTGCTTGTCCATAACAACCACTCGAAAAAAAGCGGAATTTTTTTTACCAATGCGAGATAATCTAATTGCCAACATAAAGAAATGTAAAATGTTAGAGGTAAAATAGGAAAACTATATGCAAAAACTAAAAAATTTCTCAAAACATGCCAATTTCTTAGTTTTGAGTTGTAGCTTTCAGATCTTATATTATTAGTTCTGATATTTATATTCTATATATCATTACATTAATCCTGTAAAATTTTCTAAATATTAAAATTCCAAATATAATCGAGAAGTATTTTTAAAAAACTAAAAAAGTCTTATGGAAAATATCCAAAAGGTTTTCGACCGAATGCAGAAAAGAAAAAAAGAATTGAAAGAAGTTAGGGCAATGTACAAAGACGGTTTGGACAACGACACTAGGTATAATAATATTGTGGACGAAATCAAGACTCTGCGGGACAAGAAAAAACAAATCGAACTTGAAGTGCAAGAGCATTTGGGGGAAGCCTACGCGAAACTGGAAGAATTACGCGATGATATCGCAACTGACCAGCAGATGATTAACGACATTGCGATGACAACTTTAATGGATGGTAAAACCGTCGAAGTTACGGATGAATATCATAACCATTACGAACCAGAGTTCAAGGTTATTTTGCGAAAATCGAATCAAATTAGAAAAGAAGGCGAACGATAAAATTCTGCGTGATTTTTTTCTAAGATTGTTTAGTATTATATTGTCATTTTGCAGAAAGAATCTAGTTTTGACAATTTCCCCATTAATAAGGGTTTTTAGCCACAGTTAAACTGCAAATAAAAAAAGTATTGAATCGGATGGCTTTACATTAGCTTTGTTGTTGGCTATAAATTATTTGTTGGCTGTCCCTCGGTACTATAATGGTACAGGGGTTGCTTGTCTGTCATAGTCAGGGAGAGGTCGCATAGTGGTCTAGTGCGCCACCTTGGAAAGGTGGTGTGTCGCAAGGCACCGTGGGTTCGAATCCCACCCTCTCCGCCAAGTTTTACATTCAGCGAAATTGAAATATGTTGCCTCGGCGCAAAGCGCCTCGGCATGGTATTTTTCCGCAATTTTGAAGGCCGGAATGAAATC
>Ga0172371_10000571_pt1 | contig 57502 bp, 47 predicted proteins | sample Lak12m_FD_114543 | JGI IMG/M metagenome (GOLD analysis project Ga0172371, IMG submission 114543) | Freshwater microbial communities from Kabuno Bay, South-Kivu, Congo - kab_022012_12m | ecosystem: Environmental > Aquatic > Freshwater > Lake | place: Democratic Republic of the Congo: South-Kivu... | reverse complement strand
GCAATGAATCATCCATGGAGGAAAAGCTGGAAAAACTGGATGCCCGCCAGAGCATCCGACTATTAAACAAATAGGACATTTCTATTTTGGGGAAAATAGGACATTTCTACTTTGGCTTGACAGCGGGGCAAATGAGGTTGACACGGAGCCCCGCTTCCCTTATACTTTCCCCGCCATTAAAGGTGACGGCGATCTCACGGTAAAAAAACCTTCCCGGCGCGGGTTATCCTTAAACAAGGGTGTGTCGTTGATCGAAATCACGCATCTCTATAAGTCTTACAACGGGAAACCCGTCCTCGATAACGTCAGTCTTTCGGTAACCCGCGGTTCCATCCTGGGGCTGCTGGGGCCCAACGGTGCGGGAAAGACGACGCTGATCTCCATCCTCACCGGCGTCGTCGGGAAAGACAGCGGGAATGTCGCCGTCAACGGTCTCGATCTCGACCGTCACCTCGGTTCCATCCAGTCCCTGTGCAGTTATGTGCCGCAGGCCTTGGCCTTCTACCCCCGTCTGTCGGCCTGCGAGAATCTGGAATACTTCGGTTCCCTGTGGGGGCTGAAGGGAAAGAAACTAAAGGAGCGGATGGAATTCTGCGTCGATGTCGGTAGCATGCAGGCCTTCGCGAACAAGCGGGTGGACAGATTCTCCGGTGGCATGAAGAGGCGCCTGAACCTCGCCATCGGTCTTTTAAACGAGCCGGAAATATTGTATCTCGACGAACCGACCGTGGGCGTCGACGCCCAGTCGAGAAACTATATCCTGGAGACGATAGGCAGGATCAACCGGGATCGGAAGACAACGATCGTCTATACCTCCCATTATATGGATGAGATCGAACAGGTGTCCGACGACATCGCCGTGATCGATCACGGCAAAATCATCCTCCATGACGGTAAAAAGGCCCTCCTGACGCGTGCCGAGACGGTTTTCATCAGCGTGGAAGGGATGGAAGAGCCGGTTGTGAAAGAATTGCGGCAACTGGAGGGGGTAGAGGTGGAGAAGGAAGGTCTCCATGTCGCACGGGACGGACGTTTCAATGAAAAGATGGCCGAGGTATTCGCCGTCTTCCGGCAGCACCGTGTCGGGGTGAAGGACGTCCTGTTCGATCATGGGACCCTTGAGGAGCTTTTTCTCAAGCTGACAAACCGCAGGCTGCGAGACGAGGACTGAAAACACCACTGGGAATGGCTAAGATATACTACACCCTGAAGAAGGAATTCCTGCTGATCACGAGGGACATCCACGCCGTAGCGGTCCTCTTCGTCATGCCCGCGGTGTTCATCATGATCATGTCCCTGGCGATGCGCGATCTGTTTGAACTCCACAATACGGTCCATATCGACGTTCTTGTCGTGAATCGTGATGCAGGGGCGCAGTCAGGAAGATTCTTAAAGGCGATAGAGGGGCTTCGCGGCTTTAAATTTCACCTTCTCGGGAAGGAGGCCGGGGCGGACAAGGTGAAGGAACAGATGGCTTCCCGGGACTTCAAGTTCGCCCTGACGATCGGAGAAAACTTCTCCGCCTTCGTAAAGAACGACGGAGAAACGAGAGAGCGGAAGCCTTTGGAGCTGCTCGTCGATCCATCGGTGAATGTCCAAACGCGACTGGTTTTAACAAGCGCCCTGGAGGGTCGATTGGCGAGACTCAGGGCGGATGCGTTCATAGACGGCATCGGCGGATTTCTTGAGACCGCAGGCATCGACAGGAAAGGGCTGCAGGAGACCGAAGAGAGTCGGATCGAGGTCAGTTATGTCCATCAAGGGGAACGTTATGCCAAGATCCCGTCCGCGGTTCAGCAGAGCGTTCCCGCCTGGCTTGTATTTTCCATGTTTTTTATCGTCATCCCCCTGTCGAACACGTTTATCTCCGAGCGGGGGCAGGGCACCCTCATGCGCCTTAGAAGCATGAACGTATCAAGGTTCTCCCTGATCATGGGGAAGATGATTCCTTATCTGCTGATGAATGCGATCCAGGCGGTCCTCATGCTGGCCATCGGGGTGTATGTGGTTCCCCTGTTCGGAGGAACGGCGCTGACCCTGGGGACCTCCACGGCCGGCCTGATGATGATAGTCGCAGCCGTGAGCTTCAGCGCCATCTCCCTGGCCCTGCTGATCGCTTCCATCGCCAGGACGACGGAACAGGCAACCACCATCGGGGGAGTCCTGAATATCATCTTTGGCGCCTTGGGCGGGATCATGGTGCCGAAATTCGTCATGCCCGGGTTTATGCAGGATCTGGCCGCCGTATCCCCCATGTCCTGGGGGCTGGAAGGGTTTCTCGATATCTTCCTGCGCGGCGGCGCCGTTTCCGATGTCCTTCCCGAAAGCCTGTCCCTTTTCGGTTTCGGGATCGTCATGCTGACATTGACGGTGATCCTATTGCGAAGGCAAGGAGGGGTACAATAGAGATGAAGGGTTCTCTTGACGGGAAACTGAAGACGGAATTGAAGCGGCTGATCATCGAGGAGTGTGACATCGCGATCGATCCGGTGGAGATCGATGACGACGGCCCTCTGTTCGGCAAAGATTCCCGCCTCGGATTGGATTCGATAGACGCGCTCCAGATCTCCATCGCGATACAGAACAGGTTCAATATTGCCATTACCGACAGCAAACAGATGCGACGGGTGATGAAATCCATGAACACCTTTGCCGACTTCATTCAGCCGGAGTAAAGAGTGAAAAGAAGGACGTTTATCACGGGAAAGGCGATGATCTGCTCCCTCGGAGATTCCATCGAGGGCATTGTCGAGGAGGTTCGCCACAAAAGGATACACCCGGAGCACCTCCCCTTCACTCTGGCCGGCCTGCCTTATACCAGGCCGTACTACCTGATCATGCGGGGAGACAGGGATAAACCGGAAAACCGCTCCAAGACCTATTTTTACGAGATCCTCTTCGCCGCGGTGGCAAGTGCCATTTCCGATGCCGGCCTGACCGGTGCCGAGGTCAGAGACCTGCATCTGTTTTTCGGTTCCACATCCATGGATGTCCCCATTTTTGAGGGCAGCCACCGCGAGGCCTCTTCGACCGTATCCGGCATGTTCCTCCAATCATCCAATGGATACGGGAAGATCGCCGGCGCCGTGATGGAGAGGTTTGGGATGGAGGGGGGCAATTATTCCTTTATCACGGCCTGCACCTCGAGCGCCAACGCCCTGCTCTATGCCGCCTCCCTGATTGAGGCGGGGCGTATCGCAAAGGCATTAGTGGTGGGGTATGACCTGTTCAACCACCTCGGTTTTTATGGATTCGAAGGACTGAAATCCATTGCCTCCGGGGATTACAAGCCGTTCGACAGACAGCGGGACGGTTTGATCCTCGGTGAGGCCTGCGGTGCGGCCGTGCTGTCGGGGGAACGCAGAAAACCGAATGATTTCATGTGGCTCGGCGGGGCGAATCTCTGCGATACATACGGCGTGACCAGTCACGACGAGGAGGGGATCGCGGTCGCCGAGACGATGAACAGGGCCCTTCAGCGGGCCGGTGTGGAACCCGGTGACATCAGCGCGATAAAGGCCCATGCCACGGGGACCGAGAACAACGACAGAACCGAGTGCGCCGCCATGGGGATTACCTTCGGGCGGCGAATCCCCCCCGTGACCTGCCTGAAGCCTTTTATCGGCCACACGGTGGGCGCCTGCGGTGTCAGTGAGATGATCCTTTTTACCGAGTCGGTCCGTGCCGGATTCATCCCGGCCACACCTGGATTTGGGGAGATCGACGAAGAGTTGAACCTGAGCCCCTTGACGGAGAACAGAGAGGCCGGGGAAGGGATCTTCATGCTGAACTATTTTGGATTCGGCGGCAACTGTACCACTCTTATCGTTTCCAATAGGAGCGCCGATTGATGACCGGGATGTACATTCACAGCACCTCCGCCTTTATCGGAGAGGCAAATTCGGACCTTGTTTTTCTCAAAGAGGAGATCAGGCGCTATACCCGGGAAAATTTCCGCAGGGGAAACCGCTTCATCCTGCTTTCCCTCCTCGGTGCCCGCCAATGCATCGATCCGCTGTCCCTTGAAGGAGACACGGCCGTTTATCTGACCACGGAGCACGGAAATCTCGGCGAGACGGCGTCTGTCCTCGATGAAATCTATAGCGCCCATTCCCTGCCCAAGCCGTTCGGCTTCATCAATACGATGAGCGGAACGGCGGCGTTTTATCTTGCCCAGAACCTGGGCATTCAGGGCCGCAGCATCATCATCTCCAGCCAGTATGTTTCCTTTGAGCGGGGGCTGGAGCTGCTGAACGTCGATTTCGCTCAGGGGGTGGAAAAGGGCGCCCTGATCGGCGGTGTCGATGAAGCCTCCTTTTCCGGAGGGGTGAGGGAGGGGGTGGACAAGCGCGGCTGGCGCATGGTGGACGGGAGCGGTTGGTTTTACGTCAGATCCGGGGAAGAGGGGGCTTGCGGGGCGTTCAGGGAAAACCGATCGTTTCGGGACAGCCTGTCCATGATGCAGTGGCTGAAGGAAAGGGACGGATCGCCTGTGGACGTCGTTTCGTTCGGCGCCCGGATCGGTGCGGATGAAGCCGCAGCGTTGACGCAGGACCTGCGTCCCGCTTCCGTGTTTGATTACCTACATGATTACGGATATTGCGGCTCGGCGACGGCGTGCGGCGTCAGTCTGTTCGTGAAGACGTTTTCAGGCAGGAGCCTTCTGCATATCAACAGGGACTGGCGCGGAGGGTACTCTGTATTGGATGTGCAGAGGTATTGATCCCTGGATCATGACCTCATCGTGTTGAGAGAGGCATAGACCTCTTTTTCCTGGTCGGCGCACTTCCTCAAAAGCTCCGCGATATCCCCCACAGCGAAATCCGCTGTTTTACTTTTGCAGGCCTTTGCGCAGGCCAGGGCGAATCGACGCCACCCATCGCCCGCCTCCGTCATCCTCTGCGAGGCCTCCTCCAATGACGCAGACCCGAGCAGCCGTCCGGCCTCCTGGAGGAAGGCCGCATACATGAACCGGAAGCCGCCCCCTCCCGTGCCTATCTCCTCCTGCATCCTGACGATGTGGCCGAGGAAAAGACGGGCATACCGGGGGTCCTGGCCGACGGCGAGACTCTCGATTTTCCTTGCCAGATAATGGATACCCCTGATGCCGATGAACGGCAGAGGCGCATGCAGCATCATATGGACCGTTCGCTTGATGGATTTTCGTATCGTTTTGTTCAAATCCACGGAGGGATTGACCCGGACCGGATAGTACAGGAAGCCTTTCGGGGCGAGGGTTCCCCTGGCGAAGCGGGCGTTCTGGAGATCCTCGGCCTTGATCCGCGCGGGATGTTCGAAGACGGGATCACTGACGAGAAATTCTCCCCCTTCCCTTCCATAGACGATGAGGTTGTGGGCATTGAACTGGAAACGCATCTCCGGCGGGAAATAGGGGAGCCAGTAAACCGATGTCTGCAGGCCGACGATGACACCCGCGTCGATGAGCCGCGTCAATTCGTCAAGCGCCTCTCCCCTGTCCCGGTATCTTCTGGTCCTGAATTCAACGCCGAGGTTTCTCACCGCCCCCCTGATGATCGATCCCGGGAACATCCGGTACGATATGATCGGCATGTTGGTGATCCTGATGAACGGAAGATAGGCGAAGGTAAGACCGCCCGTGGCGCCGAACACCATCGGCTCCGACAGATCAAGGCCTTGGCGTCTCAGAAGCGTTGTCACCACACCGCTTTCGCAGTGGGCGTATTGTCTGTGATCGAGCGGCTTCGGTTCCTCCATTCATACCTCCTCGGTGAAATTCGTCAGCGCGTTCACGGGGATCCCGAATATACGGGCGTATTCGGCCAGCCTCTTGTCGCTCAGTTTCGTGAAGACGCCGGGTCGGAAATGCCGCTTGACCTGCCAGCGGTAAAGACCCATCACCTGGGCAAGGGTCAGGGGATCCATCCATTTCTTGTACATGAAATATTCTATCGGTGAGGTTTCGTTGCTTCTTACGCGGGAAGCGGCCTGTCTGGCCTTTTGCTCGAAGTCATCGATCACCTGGTGAAGGACGATCTCCTCGGCTTCCCAGCCGCTCGTGGCGGCTCGGGTGTAACGTCCCTGGTCGTCAAGGGCATACAGGGCCTTCTTTTCCCCCCGCAGGGTTATTATCTCATCCTGGGGGACGTCGGATATCTTCATATCGGATCCACGTCCTTCATAGATTCATTGTCGTTGACATAGGTGTCCATATCTGATAGCAAACGACGGTACTTCTGTAACATAAATACACCGTATTTCAAGGCCAATCTGACCATGAACATACTTCTGATCAATCCTCCCGCCTCCGGAAGGAGCATCCCGGAAGAGGAGCACGGGGTCCAATCCATCAAGCAGATATTCAAGGGAGAGCCTTTCGGGCTCGAGGTGATTGCTGGGGCCTTGTTGGGGCATGATCTGAAGATCTTAGATCTGAAGTGTGAAGGGGAAGAGGCCTTGTGGCGGACGATTTCGGATTTTCGACCCCGGGTGATCGGTTTTACGGCCGTCACCTGCGAGGCGAATACGGTGCTGAGGTATGCCAGAAGGATCAGGAAGATCTGTGATTCGGTCATCGTGGTGGGAGGAAATCACGCCACGTGCGACCCGTCCTATTTCAACCGGCAGGAGATCGATTATATCGTCGTCGGTATCGGAAAGAAGAGCTTCAAGGAGCTGATCGACCGGATTGAGGAGTGTGAAGGTGATGCGTCGGTTCCAGGGATTGCAAAGACCAAGGCCGGCTCCACCCTTTCCTTTCTGCCCAGGGACTACGGTACGGACGATCTGATGGATCATTGCCAGCCCCGCTATGATCTCGTGGAAGGATACAGAGAGAACTATGTTTTGGAAAAGCTGGGAATGAAGATCGGCTTCGTGATGACCGCCTATGGTTGCACGCATGCCTGCTCTTTCTGCGTGATACCTGAGACTGCAGGAGGAAAATATCTGATTCACTCACCGGATTCGGTCATCAGGGATATCCGGCTGCTGGGGACCATCCCCTTTATCCGGATGGTGGATGCCAATACCTTCGGTGATCCCGCTGCTTCCGAGGAACTCTGCCGGAGGATCAAAGGCCAAAAGATCCAGAAGCGGTTTATCGCCGATGTCCGGGCCGATACGATCGTTCGGCATTATGATATGCTCAAGGAGTGGAAAGACGCGGGTCTGCATGCGGTCGTGGTCGGATTCGAGGACACTCAGGACCGGCGGATAAAGGGGTACAACAAAAAATATAAGGCGGACGTCATTTCCCGATCCATCGCGCTTCTCCATGAACTGAACATGCTCATTGTGGGCGATTTCATTGTTTCTCCCGACTATACCGAGCATGAATTTGCTGATCTCGAAAGTTTTATTGTAGGAAATGAGATTCAGGTCCCTGTCCTGTCCGTGTTGACACCGATTCCTGGCACACCCCTTCATAAGAAAATGAAAGAGAAGATCGTCATCCATGACTTGGATTTTTACACCTTTACCAATGCAGTGGTTCCCACGGCCCTTCCTGAAAAGGTGTTTTATGAAATCTTTTCGGACCTGATGAAGAGGTTGCATGGCAGTACTTCACAGAAAACATCAAATGAAGGATGACTAATGACTGTTTACATCAACGACGTTTCGGCCTTTTTACCCAATGATCCCGTGGACAACGACCGGATACAGGAGATACTCGGCAGGGTCCATGATCTCCCGTCAAGGATCAAAAACCGGGTCTTAGCCAACAATAAAATCGAAAAGCGCCACTATGCCCTTGATCCGGCAACAGGCCGGTTGACCCACACCAATGCGCAGCTGACCGCAGAGGCCATCAGGCGGTTGAGCCCTTATTCGGACTATACGACAGACCGTATGGAGTGCCTGTGCTGCGGCACCACGACGCCGGATCTCATAGCCCCGGGGCACGGTCTGATGGTCCATGGCGAGCTGGGCTCTCCTCCTTGCGAGGTCGTATCCACTGCGGGGATCTGCCTCAGCGGCGTTGCCGCCCTCAAATACGCTTTTATGAACGTGGAGCTGGGCTTCAGCGGCAATGCCGTTGCAACAGGATCAGAACTCGCCTCCTCGCTTATCAGGTCGAAGTTCTTTGAACATCTGCAGAGCGACAGGGATGTGAAGAAGAATCCTATTTTGGCCTTTGAGTCGGAGTTTCTTCGCTGGATGCTGTCCGACGCCGCCGGGGCGGTATTTCTCTCACCTCAAAAAAACCCGGACCGGCTGTCGCTCAGGGTGGATTGGATCGACCATGTCTCATATGCCGGTCGATTTGAAGTCTGCATGTATATGGGGGGTGAAAAACACGACGATGGTTCGGTGACAGGATGGCGTCAGCTTCACTCCCCAAAGGAGGCGCTCGAGAAAAACTTTTTTGCCCTGAAGCAGGATACGGGGATTCTGAATGAAGAGATCATCAAGGTGGCGGTGGATCTGGCCCTGGCCAGGACGATCCAAAGGAGAAACCTCAAGGCCGATGAGGTGGACTGGTTCTTGCCCCACTATTCCTCTGATTTCTTCAGGGAGAAGGTCTTCCAGGCAATGGAGAAGATCGGCTTCGCGGTCCCTTATAGGAAATGGTTTACGAACCTCGCCTATAGGGGAAATACCGGATCGGCCTCCATCTACGTCATACTGGAGGAACTGTTTCATTCGGGAAGGCTCAAGAAAGGGGAGAGGCTTCTGTGCTTCGTCCCAGAGAGCGGCCGCTTCTCGATCGCTTATATCCTCTTGACCGTTGTGTAGGAGGGAAGGTAGAATACATCTTGATGTTTTCGATATCGGAAATACGGGATTGTTCTCCGGAATGCAGGTTCCAACCGGCTTTAGCCACCGGGAATCAGAGCTGCGGATCGGCAGTCGGGGCTTCAAAGGGATGCCCTGATCCTTAGCCGACGTCTGAATCTGTGTCAGCTTTTTTTGAAGGGATGCGGATATTGGCGACTCACCGATATCATGTGGCCGCAGGTACATTCATGATTTGCGAGCGTGAGCCGCTGCTGCTCCAGGCCTATTTGGGCACCTGCGTGGGACTCGCCCTGTACTGCAAAACCACCGGGATCGCCGGTATGATTCATCTTCTGTTGCCCGAGCCGGTCTCACGCACCTCCGTCGGCCAGCCTGAGAAATACGCTTCAACCGGGGTCCCCCTTTTCATCGAATCGATCCTTGCCAAAGGCGCCCAGAAAGAAACCTTGGTCGCCACTGTGGCCGGCGGCGCCTTGGTGGGACCGATCAGCGAGCAGGATCTCGGCCTGGATATCGGGGGACGAACGGCGGACACCGTCCGCATGATATTGGCCGACAAGGGCATCGAATTGATCCGATCCGAGACCGGCGGGTTTTTCACCTGCTGCCTCAGTCTGGATGCAGCCACCGGTAAATGCACGATCGAACCGGCCGGTCATCATTACCGCCGTGCCGCAGGGAAGGTGAATATCAAGGCTCCCAGCGCCGCGGATATGAAAACGGCCGTGGATCATACCCAACCCATCCCCCAGGTAGCCCTGAAAAGCATGCGGATGATCAATCAGGGGGGGTATGCCATCGAGCAGCTCGCCGAAGAGGTCCGCAAGGATCAGGTGATTACCGCCCGGATGCTCAGCCTGGCCAATTCAGCCATGTTTGCCAAGAGAAGTCCCGTGGAATCCCTGGATCACGCCCTGGTCTATTTGGGTCAGGAGCAACTGGTCAAACTGATCCTTACGGCGGCGGTTGAAAGCTATTTCGATCAATCGGCCATGGGATACTCCCTGTGCAAGGGCGGACTCTATCATCACGCCGTGGGCTGCGCAGAGGTGGCGGAAGCCTTGGCCGCCAAGACGCGAAAAGTGGACCGTCACATCGCTTATACGGCCGGTCTGCTTCACGATATCGGAAAGGTGGTTCTGGACCAATATGTGGCGCCGGTCTATCCCCTGTTTTATCGTCAGGCCATGGAAGAGAATGAAAAAGTCATCGCCACCGAAAAGCGCCTTCTGGGCATAGACCATACGGAAGTCGGCCACCTGCTGGCGAAGCAGTGGTCGTTTCCCGAATCGCTGGTCCATGTGATCCGCCACCACCATCAGCCTAACAAGAAGAGTGAACACAAGCCCCTGGCCGTCATCGTCTATGTGGCCGACCTGTTGCTGTCCAGATTTCACATCGGATTCGAGCTGGAGCGATTGGAGACCCGTGCGCTGGCGGACCATTTGGACAGTATCGATCTGACCGTCGATCATTTTGCCGATTTGGTGGATCTGATCCCCGAGAGCGTATTTCGGTCCATTTCGGAAACTTCATCCACTAGGCCCTGAAAAGGGGCAGGATCCGCCCACCGGAAGAGGCGGCCTTTTGCGCTGCTGCAGAAACGGCGGCGTTTATCTTCCGGCCGAGACGGTCCTTTGCGATTTCAGGAAGATCCAGGATACCGTAAAGCCGCTCATGAAGGAATACGTTGTTTTGACCAAAGGACTGTCTTCAACGGCCGCGCCCTGAAGAAGATTGACGCTGACAAAGGCGCTGAATATCCACTGCGGATATCTTTTACTCAAACCCAAAGTCAGGGCGGTTCCGCTGTATCCCCCTCCTGCGGAGTAGGCCGGACGCGACGCGGTGGCATAGGCGGGATCGACCGAATAGTAGTAACGATGGTACGCGCTGTCGGCAAAGATCGGTCCGGTGGATATTCCCAGGTCCAGACCGGTTCCGGGAATGATATCGTCTTTTTCAAAAAAAAGTCGGGGACTGAACACCCAGCCCTGTCTGCGCGCTGAGGAAAAATCCGTCGAAAAAACGGCGCGTACCGGCAAGCCGAGCTTCAATCTATAGCGATCCTGCCGGTTGTCCAGAAGGGTCACCGTCAAAGAGGGCCCGATTTCAAAGGTCGGATCCAGATCCGGCATGCCCCGGCGGGCCTCATTGTCCGAACTGTCGACCGGCACCTGACCGAAAAAGCTGAGGTCCAGTAAAAGTCTGTCCGTTTTGAAGACGCGGCCGGAAATGCGGTCCCGGTCTACATGAAGGATATCGCCGCGATAAATGAAATAAGGATAGGGCAGCAGATAAAGCCTGTCTTTGTCGGATCCGCTGTAATCGGGCATCTGGAGGACCGCCAGCCCCGCACCCAATTCCCAGAGGGGCTTTTCCTCGCAGACGGCGATTCCAGGCAGTGAAAACAGCAGGACCCAAAGGACGGTTTGAGACCAACGACTCATGTGCATCCTTTTCATCCTCATCCTTATGACGGGTCGGTTGACGGTTACAACGGCCCTGTCTTTTTGCTGTGGATCTCAAGGGCGTTTTCGATCAACCGGGTGATGATCATTGCCGGCAACATCCCCGCACAGGCCGCCTGTTCGAAAAAGAACGAGGAGGGGGCCATGCCCGAGGCGGAGTTCGGATCCGTGATGAGGATACGGCCGTCATTCATGTAAAATCCGTCGATCCGGCCGTAGGAGCGAAAACCCAAGGCCTTGAAAGCGCGAACCGCCTCCTGCTTGATCGTTTCCGCAACATCCGGCGCGATGCTTTTGGGCGGCGTATACTTTCGACAACGGCCCGGCATGTACTTGTCGTCATACGTAAAGTACTCGCTCTGGGGGGTGATCTCCGTCAGTTCCAGTGCCTAGGGTTCCCCATTCTCTTCCAGGATAATGGAGGAGAACTCCGTCCCATCGAGAAATTCCTCGACGAGGACCGACCGATCCCACTTCAGCGCCTCTTCGATGCCGCTGACAAGGGATCGCTCCTCCCGGACGAGCGTGACGCCGATGCTTGATCCTTCACGGGGGGGTTTCGTGAAGAAGGGGTATTTGAACCGGTCCAGAAGGGTGCGGATCACCCCTTCCCGATCGTTTCGCCATGATCTTTCCCCGACCAGGACGCTTTCGGGGACACCGATTCCTGCGGCCTGAAGTATCCGCTGCTGGATGTGCTTATCCATGCCGAGGGCCGATGCCAGAACTCCGGGTCCTGTATAGGGAAGTCCGAGGAGCTCCAGGAGTCCCTGCAGGCAGCCGTCCTCTCCGTATTTTCCATGCAGCGAAATAAAGGCAAAGTCGATCTCCTCTTTCAGCCCTTCGTAGGATATTCGCCGGGCTTCCTTTTCGAGCCGCTCGACAATGTCCTTCGTCGTGTTCTGGGAGATAAGCTGCCAGGGAATGATCCACAACCTCCCCTCGCCGTCCATGAAGACGGCCCGGGGGTCGTAGGCCTCCCTGTCGAGATGATCGAAGACGTTTCTGCCGCTGTTGAGGGAGACCTCCCGCTCGGAGGACATGCCTCCCAGAATGACACCCACGCGCAATCTGTTCATAGATCCATGCCTTGTCTTTGTTTCCCGATCTTCCGATTACCGCTCACGTGTCCCAAACGAACGTCACGCCGCTTGTGGGAAAGATCCATGTCCGGTCGCTGAGTCTGAGCGTCACCGATTTTCCCTCTTCCCGCGCGACCTCGGGATACGGGTGCTTTCCGGCGAAAAAACCCACGTCCCGGACGTTTTTGATGCCCGTCCCTTCATATCGAAAGGAGATCTCCATCCCCCGCGTCGGATAGACCAGGTAGGCGGAGAACAGCCGGTTGCTCTTGAGTTGCTTTGTCTCGATCTCGATTTCCACCCGGACACGGCGATTGACTGTTTTCTTCAGATCGTCCGAGCCGCACCAAACCTCGTATCCCTGCAGGGTTTTTTCCGTCCTCATGACGGGAACCTCCTGACGGTCGATGCGGACCCGGTTCACCCGGAAATCCCTTTCCGGGACGAGGTTCTCTCCCCGATTGAGGAGCCAGCGGTATTCGCAGCGCTTGTTTTCGAAGAACGAGGCGAGCTGTTCGTTGTCCAGGGCGCAACCGATCATGAAGATCGTATTCCGGATGACCTTCGTGTATTCCACATGGGTGGTGACCTTGAAATATTCCCGCCGCAGCGGATCCGGAACCTCCTCCGGGCCGAACTCGGTGATCCGGATATCGTAGCGGAAGTCGTCGCGCAGTTCGAGCTGCCGGTCGTCCTTTCCGAAGAGCGTCTCGAACATCTCGTAATAGATCGCGTCACCGAGTTCCTCGTTGCGGGCCCTTGTCTGAAAGCAGCGGCGGATGATATTGTCGATCCGCGAGATCGATTTCTCCTCATCGGGAATGAAGATCCGTCGAAGGCTCGGTTCCACGCGATCCGGCCGTCCTTTGTGGAGGAATACCCGCGGCGCCCGCTTTCCCAGGGCGCAGAGGATCTCATAGCTGATCGTGTGGAGCTTCGCGGCAATCTCGTCGGCGGTGATCTTCTCGCCGTTCTGCTCACCCATCAGGACGACTTCATCGCCGATCTGGCATTCCGGGATATGGCTCGCATCGAGGGTGCACATGTCCATCGAGATCCGCCCGACGATCGGGGCCCGCTTTCCCCTGATCAAGGCCGCCCCCTGATTGCCGAGAAGCCATCCGAACCCATCCCCGTAGCCGACAGGGATGGTGGCGATCCGGGTGGGTCGTCTCGTGATGAAGGTCCGGCCGTAGCCGATGCCGTATCCCTCGGGGAACTCCTTGACCAGGACGACCCGTGTCTTGAAGCTCATCACGGGGGCGAGGGCGGCTTTGTGGACCGTGTCCGGCGAGGGATAAATCCCGTAGGACATGATCCCCGGCCGAACCATATCAAGGTGATACTGCGGATAGTTCAGAATGGCGCCGCTGTTGGCGATATGGCGGATCGGGATGCGCAGACCATCGTTGTGCAATTTCTCCAGAAGTTCACTGAAGGCGCTCCACTGGAGGTCGTTGTAATAGGAGAGGATCTCGCTTTCGGATAAATGGGTGAAGATCCCTTCAACGGCAAGATTGGGAAGGGCGGCAATCTCGCGTATCACCTGGAACGCCTCCTCGAGCAAGGTGCCTCCCCGACCCATCCCCGTGTCCACTTCGACATGGAGCGGAGCCCGGACGCCTGCCTTGCGGGCCCGTTTCTGGAACTCCCGGGCGAAACTCAGATCAGAGACCGAGGGGGTCAGATTGTATTTGATGATCTGATCGATCTCGGAATCCGTGGCAGGGGAAAGGATGATGACAGGGGCGGTGATATCGCTGATGCGGAGCTGGACCCCCTCGTCGGCGTTCGCCACGCCCAGACAGGAGGCACCGTTCTTGAGGGCGACATTGGAGATCTCGATGGCCCCGTGGCCATACGCATCCGCCTTGACCACCTGCATGATCCGGACCGCGGGGCCGACCAGCCGCTTCATCTCTTCCCAGTTCGCGGCGAAATTTCCGAGATCGACCTCGACCCAGCTGCGATATTTCTGATTTTCCTTAGAAGGCATCTTCTCAAGTCACCCAAAGACAGCGATATCTGCGTCAAAATTGAGCGAATCATATCAGAGAAGCATCGAAAGTCAAGGCACCGAGCTGCTGATGCCTATCCTGTTGACGATATTCATATACCGTGAATCTTTCGGGATCACACTATAGACGGCGGTTGCACTAACGAGGATTCATGAAAAGAAGAAGCTCCTCCAACGCTGAAACAGGAGGAGGGATGCCGTTACAACATTGGCGAGAACCAAAGGCTCGACAGGCAGAATCAATCGGTCATTCGCCATGAGGGCGAGTGCATGCATGAGCAAAAAAGCCAAAGGGATTGCCGAGAATGCCAAAAGAACCCCTTCACGCTTCATCACGCCGGCGATAAAGACAAAGACCGTTGCAGCCCAACCTGACATGGTGAGGATCGAAAAAAAAGGATGGAGCCGGCGCAATGTCCAGGGGAGTGAATAATTTTTCCCCCCGGATCTGGAAAAGTCCCGTTCAATATCCTTCCTCATATCTTCAGGACCGGGCCAGAATTTGCTTCCCGTATCGTCCGCTAAGACCATCTCCATGAACATGGAAGTGTCACGGACCATACCCGGGAAACCGATGAAATACAGGAGCGTTGCAGCAACACGCTTGAGGTAAAGATCGGGCGCCTTGAATACCGTCTCTCTAATAAAATCATCGAGGCGTAAACCATAGTCCTTATAGATGCTGAAAGCCACGTCATAGAAAAGAGGATCGGCTCTGACACCGTCCATCATCAAACGACCATTGATCAAGGACTGCTCTATGGACTGTTGATACTTGCCTGCTGTCGCCCCAAGAAGGGGTGAATTCAATGGGATCGCAGCCTGCTTGACAAATCCCCAAATGATTTGCTGTGCCATACGGCGGTTCCCCTGTTCTTTGGAGATCTGTTTCCAGGGGTAAGCGGCGATGAAAGGGCCAACGGTAATCAGGAGGATTGCCATGAGGATCACAAGCGGCTTCGGCTGCCTGATATTTTTTTGTTGGACTTCCTTTGGTTGCCACAAAAAAGACAGTCCATACAGAAGGGCCGCCAGGGGTGATAAATAAAGAAGCGTCGGACGAAAATAATAACCGATGGTGACTCCCAGTATGAGGAAAAGGGCTTTCAGAAGATAGTGGTATTGGAGGCGGTGGTCACACGACAATTTGATGATAAGGGCCAGACAAAAGAATGTCGATACTTCGGACAACAGGCAATGTTCATAGACAATCAAGGCCGGATACAGCGATAGGAAAAGCAGAGAAACGGCCGCCAAAAAAGAGCCCCAGCGTTGCTTGACGACGGAGACGATCAATACAATGCCCGTCACCCCCCAGAATGTGTTCAGCCAGATGACGGATAGGGGATTCTTTCCCCCGACGGCAAAAGCGGTTTTTAAACTCAGAGGGAACAGAGGTGTACGCAGGAAGTCCCATTTTGAAGGAAATTGCGGCGTACAGAGGATATCGGCCAATTGAACATAAAGATATCCATCCCAACTGATCATGATAGGGAGTATCAGGCTGTGAAGAATCTGAAGCAGGATCGCCAAGGCGAGAACAGGGTAAAAGGGAAAGGCCCTATCCTTTGACGGGGTGAGCGGTCTTTTCACTGCGGGTTGCTCTCTGCTGACTCCATCCACCGTCTCTCACGCTCCGTTACGAACAATCTCCCCGTGGGCTTCGGCTTATATCCGGCATGCCGAGGAAGGAACCTGCAAACGGGATACGAACTTGATGGATTTGCCTATTGGGGATCGGGATATACGAAGATGAATTTTGTGTCAAGAAAATTTGAAAAAAGACAAAGACGCGATCAACCAATCCGTGAATTCTATTGAATGAAGAGCTGCATGAAAAGCTTGACAGGGGGTATTTGTTACGGTAGAAAGGCAGCTCTTCAGGAGATGCAGTCTCTTCAAAGAACAGAACGCCGATGTAGCTCAGACGGTAGAGCAGCTGATTCGTAATCAGCAGGTCAGCAGTTCGATCCTGCTCATCGGCTCCATAATATCAAGGGGTTAGGAATATTCCTGCCCCTTTTTCGCAAGCAGGATATTTTTGACAGCCGGGTGCGTCTTTACCTGCCGGTATCCCCATTCGGGATACGCCCTTTGGACCTAGGCACTCTTTCCACTGTGCAGAAGGTGCTGTCACAGTCCATGGCAGACTGTAGGAGAGGGGTGAACATGACCGAGTTCGTCCTACCTGAATACCGTGTCTCTACAGACCGTCTGAGGATCGGGGTTTTCATCCGCCTCGAGGGCCTGAAATGGCACGAACACCCGTTCCTCTTCAAGAATTTCAAGATCACAAACGAGGATCAGATCAAAACCCTCAAGGAGATGGGCATAAAAGAGGTGATCTGCGTGCCCGGCAAGAGCGACCGTTCCCCACTGAGCGAAGCCCCCCAACCGACCACGACCACCCAGGATACCGCAGCAAAGGGGAAATCGGTGGCGGATGAGCTCTGGCGGATCAAGCAGGAGAGAAGCGAGCGGTTGAAGCGGCAACAGGAAATCATCGCCCAGTGTGAAAAGAGCTATATCGCCTCCCAGGAGCGTATCGGCCAGATCATGACCGGTATCGCGGCAGCGGATGAAAAATCCGTGGAGGATGTCGCGGAGTTTGCCGAAAGCTTCTCCGCCCATTTCCTGAAAGACGCCGAATCCACTCTCCATTTGATGCGGTTCGCCCAACAGGACGAGAACATCTATTATCATTCGATGAATGTCGCCGTCCTGGCGATGATGCTCGGCAAGGAAATGGGCATTGAGGCGAAGGAGATGAAGATCCTCTGCCAGGGCGCCCTGTTCCATGACATCGGAAAAACCAAGATCGACCGGAAGGTCCTCATCAAAGAGGGGAGGCTCACCAAGGCGGAGATGGAATTCCTGAAGATGCACCCCAAATACGGGATCGACCTCCTGGCCTTCTCCGAGGCGTTCCCCAAGCTGGCCCTCTTTATCGTCTACCAGCATCACGAAGCGGTCGATGGATCCGGTTATCCAAAAGGGATCAGGGGACCCCAGATCCATCTGCTGAGTAAACTCGTCTCCATCGCCAACATCTACGACAACCATTGCAACAAGCGAAATCCTGCCGATTCGTTGACCCCTTACGAAGCCCTTTCGTACATGTTTGCCAAGGGAAAAAATGTTTTTGACGAGAAACTGCTTTCCGCATTCATCAAATGTCTGGGGATCTATCCGCCGGGAACGGTCGTGCAACTCAACAACGGCTCCATCGGCATGGTGATCGCCGTCAATCCCGCGGATCAGCTTCGCCCCAGCGTCCTGCTCTATGATCCGGAGATCCCCCCGAAGGACGCGCTGGTCATCGATATGCAGGACGATCCGGATCTCAAGATTTCCCAATCGATCCGACCCGCCGCTCTACCGCCGGAGATGTTCGAATACCTTTCCCCGCAAACGCGGATCACCTATTACGTCAATCCCAAAGAGGCCTCCCCAGGGGAAGGGGCGCCGCAGTAAAACGAGCCGATAGCTGACGTTTATCGGATCTTGCTTTTTCCGCCGATCCTGCCGGGGGCGGTGAGCGCGCCGCCTGAAACAAGCATCAGCGCATTGATCCAAAACACGGGGAATATTCCGAATATGGAACCGATCGCCCCGAACACGACCGGTCCGATCATCCGGGCGAAGTGGTTCGTGGTGATCCGCAGGCCCAGCACCTCGCCGGAGTGACCTTCCGTGGAAGTGCTGAAGGTCAGCATCATGGTGATGGGCTGGCCGCATCCCATGCCGAGCCCGAACGTGAAAGAGAGCAGAGAGAGGACTGCTGCATTTTTAAAAAACGGTACCAGCATCAGGCTTACCGCTCCCAGAAAAAAGGCATAGGCGAGCACGGTCCTTTCGGTGAACCGGGAGATAAGCCGGGGCATGATCAGCCGGACGACGAACGCGGCGGCGGAGAATGTCGAAAGCACGATGCCGATGGTGGAAGCGGTAAGTCCGATGCCGTGTCCGTAAATAGGCAGGTAGAATTGAAACAGGGCGATTCCGGTCACGACAAGGCTGCTGGTCACCAGCACTTTCCAGAGTCCCGAACCGGTCAGCATGTCTCGAACGCTTCCGGCAGGGGCGACGTCGCGCAACCCTCCGGGCAGGAAGCCGCCCCAGACGGCGAGCATCAGGACCGGCAGAAGCGAAAGGAGGACAAGATAGAGACAAGCAAGGGCAGGTCCCGAGTGGTCGATCGAAAACCCTGCGAACAGCGGCCCGAGAAAGGTGGTGACCGAAATGATCAGACTGAAATTACTGAAATTCAGGGCGCGGCTGTGCAGCTCGCTTATGAGACCCACCAGGTTTTGCAGGGATACTGCATAGAACGCGAACGAAAGACCGTTCATCACCGCCGCCGTATACAGGGCGGGCAGCCCGGGGAGGTAATAAGGCACGAGCATCCCCCAGGCGCCGCCCGCAGCACCGAACATGAGCAGCCAGCGGGAGCCGAAACGGTCGGCAAGTTTGCCGACCTGCCAGGAGAGCAGCATCGGCAGCACTGAGAACGTCGCGGCCAGGATGCCGACGGCAAAGGGTTCTGCGCCGAGCCGGAGCGCGCAAAGCGCCAGGAGCACTCGGCCGGCCTGCACGCTGGTCATGTTGAACAGCGCCAGGGCGAAGGTAAAATAGAGGGGCGTGAGACTCGAGAGGATCGGGACTCGCTTTTTTTAAGGCGGTGACTATATGAAAATGGTGAGCGGTGTCAAGACAATCTTCCATCGCCCTGGTGCAGCCGATGTCCAATGTCCAAATCTCCCTGGACAGGACAGGGAAAGTGCGTTAAGGTCTTTCCGACGGGCCGGTGGACGGCCCCTTTACAGTACCCGATGAAACGGGAGGTCGGTCGGTGAGCGACGGACCTCCCGTTTTTATACGACATCTGTTGAGGAATGCGTTTGTGATTCTGTTTCTGCTCACTTTCCTCCTGTTGTACGGCGGGCTTCATCTCCATTTCTTCATGAAGATCCGGGCGGCCTTTACCCCCGGTGCCGCTATCCAGGGGGGGCTTATCGTGCTGCTTGCCCTGGGTCTTTTGGCCCCCCTCCTCATCCGCCTGCTGGAGAGGTTCGGGTTTGAGGGACCGGCCAAGCTCCTGTCGTGGGCCGGCTATCTCTGGATGGCTGTGGTATTCCTGTTCTTCTCCGCGGCGATCCTGCTGGAGTTTTATCGTTTTCTGGTTTATGGCGCGGGTCTTCTGTTTCGCTCGGATCTCGCGGCTTATCTTCCCACGGCAAGGGCCCTCTTTTTCATCCCGCTGGCCTCGGCACTGATCATAGGGGTGTACGGTTTTTTTGAAGCACGTCACATCCGTCTGGAGCGGATTGAGATCTCTTCGCATAAAATCCCAAAAGCATCCGGCAAGATTCGGATCGTCCAGATCTCCGACGTCCATGTCGGTCTTCTGGTGCGAGAGGGGCGTCTGGCTGCCATCCTCAGGAAGGTCAGAGATGCCCAACCGGATCTGCTCGTCTCGACGGGAGATCTGGTGGATGGACAGCTCAACAGCTTGGACGAAGCCGTGGAGCAGTTCCGGGGTATCCGACCCCGTTACGGAAAGTTCGCCGTCACCGGAAATCATGAATTCTATGCGGGGCTCGATGACGCCCTCGACTTCATCACCCGATCGGGCTTTATCCTCTTGCGGGGGAAGGTTGCGACCGCGGCCGGCCTGATAGACCTTGCGGGGGTGGACGACCCGACGATCCGGGGCCTGGACCTCAATGACGTGCCGTCGGATCGGGAAGTCCTGTCTCAAAAAGGGGGTGACCGTTTCACGATCCTGCTTAAGCATCAGCCCCTGGTGGAAAAAGACGCCCCAGGCATGTTCGACCTCCAGCTCTCCGGCCATACGCACAGGGGACAGATATTTCCTTTCAATCTCATCACGAGCCGTTTCTTCCCCTTTCACAGCGGAAACTTCCCCATGGCCGGAGGCGCACTGCTCCATGTCAGCCGGGGGACAGGGACCTGGGGTCCGCCCATCCGCTTTCTCTCGCCTCCGGAAATCACGGTAATCGACCTCCTCCCGGGATAAAGGGCTTCGCCATTTTCACCTTGAAAATTTCTCTGAATTCATGCATGAATTGCACATTCATCCTATCGCCTGTATCCGCACATCTTGGGGATCCATAAAACCAGCAGGTTTTTCGGTGCAGGGAAGGACTTTTGAACATTCGATACCAAAGAAGGGAGATTCGCTATGCAGGTCAGAGAGTGTACCGCGGTGATCACAGGGGGCGCATCCGGTTTGGGTGAGGCGACTGCCCGGAGCCTGTCCGGCCTGGGCGCCAAGGTGGCGATATGCGATGTCGCGGTGGAAAGGGGGAAGAAGGTCGCCGCCGAGCTGGGGACGAATTGCATCTTCGTGGCCGCCGATGTGACGAGCGAGGAAGAGAGCAAGGCGGCGGTGGAGAAGGTCGTCTCTACGTTCGGGAGGATCAACGTCGCGGTCAACTGCGCAGGCGTGGCCGATCCGGGTAAGGTGTTGTCGAAGAAAGGGCCGATGTCGCTTTCCTTCTTCAACCGGGTACTCCAGATCAATCTGGTCGGGACACTGAACATCATCCGGCTGGCCATCGAACAGATGGCGAAGAACGCGCCGGACGGGGAGGGGGAGAAGGGAGTCATCATCAACACCGCTTCGGTTGCCGCCTTCGACGGCCAGATCGGCCAGGCGGCCTACAGCGCCTCCAAGGCGGGGGTCGTGGGGATGACGCTGCCGATCGCCAGGGAATGCGCGGATTACGGGATCCGGGTCATGACGATCGCCCCGGGGCTCTTCGATACGCCCATGATGGCAGGCCTTCCCGAAAGCGTCCGGGTACAGCTCGCGCAGACCGTTCCCTTTCCAAAGCGTCTGGGCAGGCCGGCCGAATATGCGGCGCTTGTCCGCCACATCATCGAGAATCCGATGCTCAACGGCGAATGCATCCGCCTCGACGGAGCGGTCCGGATGACGGCCCGTTAAGGACGGATTTTCGGGCAAAGATCGGAGGTGGGCGATCCCGCCGCCGCTGCTGCCGTCCGAATCCGACGGCGCCTGTCACGGCCGGGTTCGCCTTTCCGCACCGGCGTTCATAAAGATCAACAAGGAGGTCCATAATGGGAAAGGTATTCAATTTGGTCATGGAGGGAACGGGAATCGGTGTCGTCACCTTCGATGTGGTCGGTGAGAAGATGAATACGTGGACGGATGATGCCTTCATCGACTTCGAGCAGGTCATGCATGAGCTGGAAACGACGAAAGGATGCCGGGGGGTCGTCTTCATCTCCGGTAAACCGGAAAACTTTCTTGCCGGCGCCAACCTGAAGCTGATCTCCCAGATCGACAGTGCGGAGGAGGTCATGAGGACCATCGGCCGTTTTCACTCCTCCTTCAACCGGCTCTGCGCCCTGGCGATCCCCTCTGTGGCGGCGATCCACGGCCACTGCCTCGGCGGGGGGCTGGAATTCGCCCTCGCCTGCACCGGCCGGATCGCGAAGGAAGGGAAGACAACCCTCATCGGCCTGCCGGAGTGCAATGTCGGCCTGTTTCCCGGCGCGGGGGGGACGCAGCGTCTGCCCAGGCTGATCGGTTACGACGCCTTCGAACTGATCCTGAAAGGGACCATGCTCCCGGCCGGGAAGGCCTATGAGATGGGGATCGTTGACCGGCTGATTCCCGCGGATAGCGATCTTCTGAAGAACGCCAAGGCCTTCCTGGAAGAGATCATCGCAGGGAAAGCGAACCTGAAAAGGCCCGCCCAGGACTTCTCCCGGATCGATTCCGTCGCGGAGGCGGCCAAGGCGGGGATCCTCAAAGCAACCAAGGGTCGGGAGCTCCCCGCGCCGATGCTGGCCCTCAAATCGATGCAGGAGGGGTTGAAGCGGTCGCTTGCCGAGGGGCTCGAGATAGAAAAGCGGAACTTCGTGGAGGTTGTTCTGACCAAAGAGGCAAAGGGGAGCATCAACACCTTTTTCATCAAGGGGATGACGGACAGGCCCCAGGCGATGATGACCAAGGGTTTTGTTCCCAAACCGCTGCGCAAGGTGGCGGTCCTGGGTTTCGGGACCATGGGCAGGGGGATCGTCATCGACATCCTCAGAAACACCCCGCTTCCGGTTCTGGTCAAGGACATCCCTGATGCCCTGGAACCGGGTAAGGCCTTTGTCCGGAAGATCCTCGACGGCATGGCCGAGAAAAAGCGGCTGAAAGAACCGGTGGATGCGGTGATGGGGCGTCTTTCGGTGACGTCGGAGTATATCGATGGCTTCAAGGAGATGGACCTCGTCATAGAAGCGGTCTTTGAAGAGATCGGCGTGAAGAGACAGGTTTATGGGGAGCTGGGCAAATACATCCGCCAGGACTGCATCGTGGCGAGCAACACCTCCTCGATCCCCATCACCTCGATGGCCCCTTTTGTCCAGAACCCGGCGCGTTTCGGGGGGATCCACTTTTTCTCCCCCGTGTGGCTGATGCAACTGGTGGAGGTGATCCGCGGCGAGAAGACCGCCCAGGAGACGATCGACAACCTCCTCAACTTTGCCGGGCTTATCCGCAAGCGGCCGATTGTCTGCAAGGACAATGCGGGTTTCGTTGTGAATGCCATGCTCTTTCCCGAGATGATAGAGGCTTTTCGCTATGTTGAGGAGGAAAATTCCATCGAGAAGGTGGACCGGGCAATGACCCGCTTCGGTATGCCCGTGGGACCCATCCGGCTCACGGATGAGGTAGGGATCGACATCCCCTACAAGGTCTTTGTCGGAATGGGGATCACCCAGGAGACGGTGAAGAACGTGGTGGAGGCGGGCCGCCTTGGTCTGAAGAAATCGGGAAAAGGATTCTTCCTGAAGGACGGAAGCGTCGATCCCGAGGTCCTGTCTTTGATTGCAAAACGCCCCCCGCGTGAGCGAAGCGAAGGGGAGATTCAGCTCGGGCTTCTGACCGCAATGGTTCAGGTGGGAAAGGACCTCCTCGATCGGAAGGTCGTCGACGATGTCCGGATGATCGATGTGGGGATCATCTGGGGGCTCGGGTTTCCCGCCGACAAGGGCGGGCCGATGAAATGGGCCGACCTCATCGGCCTGAGCAAGAAGCTCTACGGCAAGAATTTCTATCCGGCGTAAAGGAAGGATGATCCCGCGTGAAGTCGTATGATGCGGAGTACAAAAAGAGATTGACGACCCCGGAAAGGGCCGTGGATCTGATCGGTCCTGAAGACACGATCGTGGTCGGGATGAGCAATGCCGAACCCCCGGCCCTTCTTGCGGCCATTGCCCAGCGTGCCAGGGCCGGAGAAATCAAGGGACTCAAGGCCTACACCATGAGTCCGACGGAACATCTGGCCGAGACGCTGTTTTCGCCGGACCTTTGCGACTGCATCCAGGTCAACTCCTGGTTCGTCGGGGCGCCGGAAAGGGGGCTCATCAAGACCGGTCTGAACTACTACGTGCCCAACTATTTCCACCAGGTTCCCCGCCTCTGCAGCGATTTTATGCAGATCGACGCGACCCTCTGCGTCGTCTCCCCGATGGACAAGGCAGGTTACTTCACCTTCGGCACGGCGAACGACTACACCTCTACCGCGATCCGGCACAGCCGGAGGCGCATCGTCGAGGTGAACCGGAACATGCCCCGGGTGTTCGGAGACTCCCTGCTGCATGTCTCGGAGGTCGATGCCGTCGTGGAAAACACCGTTCCCCTCGTGGAGACCCTTCCCGCCGCACCCAAACCGGAGGACGACGTCATCGGAAAACGCATTGCCGAGATGATCCCCGACGGCGCCACGATCCAGCTGGGAGTCGGAGGGATTCCCAACACCGTGGCCGGCTACCTCATGGGACACAAGAACCTCGGCATCCACACGGAAGTCTTCTGCCCGGGCATGGTCGATCTGATCGAGAAGGGGGTGGTGAACGGGAGCCGAAAGACCCTCCATCCCCGAAAAAGCGTCTTCACCTTTGCACGGGGCACCAAGCCGCTCTTCGATTTTCTGGATGACAATCCGGCTGTGGAAAGCTACCCCGTCTCCCATGTCAATGACCCGGCGGTCATTGCCAAAAACGATGCCATGATCTCCGTCAATTCCGTCATCGAGGTGGATCTATTGGGTCAATGCAATTCCGAATATCTCGACGGTTCGCAGTTCAGCGGCACGGGGGGACAACTGGACTTCGTGCGGGGCGCCTTCAATTCCCGGGGGGGGATATCGATCCTGGCCTTTTATGCCACGGCCAAAAACGGGACTGTCTCCCGGGTTGTGTCCCGCTTGAAATCAGGGACCGTGGTAACGACCCCACGAATGGACACCCATTATCTGGCCACCGAATACGGCATGGTGAACCTCAAGGGAAAATCCAGCCGGGACCGCGTTCTGGACATCATCGGGATCGCGCATCCGAAATTCCGGGAGGCCCTCCTCCGGGAGGCGGAGGAGATGTATCTCCTCTGAGGAGATCCTCCCGGAGCCTTGCCTTGTCAGCGGCTCGGTTCGATCACGACCTTGATTGCCGCCGGATCGTTGGCCGCCACGGCAAAGGCCTCCGCAATCCGGGAGAGGGGGAAACGGTGGGTGATGAGGGGCTCGATCGCGAGCTGGCCCTGGAGGACCGGCCTGAGCGCCAGGGGCGTCCAGAGCGTCCGCTGTTTGATCCCGTGGTGGACCAGCCCCGTGTTGATCACCTCCAGGCTGTTGTTGTGCCAGCGGGAGATGTTCACGGTGATGTCCTGGGTGATCCAGCTGTAGAAGACCATGGTCCCGTTGTGCTTCACCGCGGCGCTGCAGAGGTTCACGGAGGCGGCGGAGCCTGCCATGTCGACGACGACGTCCGCCCCCTGGCCGCCGGTGATCTCCATGACTGCCTGGAGCGGGTCAGTCTTGGCGCCGTTGACGGCGTGATCCAGACCGAGTTTCCGGGCGAGCTCCAATTTCCCGTCCACGACATCGACGCCGATCACCTTGAAGGCCCCCTTGGCCCTGGCGACCTGGGCCATGATCTGGCCGGCAAACCCCATCCCGAAGACGGCGACGGTGTCCCCGAACTGGATCCGGGACATCAGCCCCGAGAAGACCGCGCAGCCGATAGGCTCGCCGAGGCACGCGAGGTCCATCGCCATCCCCTCCGGGACCTTTTCGAGGTCCTCCTCCCGCCCCTTGAAGTACTCCGAGAAGGTCTCGATCCAGGCGAAGGCGATCACCTTATCGCCGACGGCAAGGTCGCGGACCTTTTTACCGACGGCGACGACCGTGCCGCCCCCCTCGTGTCCCAGAAAATAGGGATAGGTGAAGGCGGTGCGCATCTCGGTGTTTAGTCCACCGGAGGGGGGGATGATCCCGTTGTAGAGGTTCTTGTCTGAGCCGCAGATCCCGGCCAGGTGGGTCTTCACCAGGACCTCGTCCGGTGCCAGCGTAAGTTCTCTTTCACGGGTCTCAATGCGATCAACGCCGGTAAGGCAAGCGCTTTTGGTCTTCATCAGTGGTCTTCCTTTCTTCATGCCCAGTGCCAGTCAAAAAATTCCATTGGGACTTTGTCCGCATAGGCGACAATCCGTCTTGTTCCGTCGCGGAGAGCGGGGTGGAGGGGGAAACTATCCGAAACTGCCGTAAAAGTCAAGGCGGGAAGGGCGGGTGCTCAGGGACGGTACAGGGTCCGGAGGGCGTTGAGGAACATCTCTACAGCAACGGTCGTCAGGATCATCCCCATGAGCCGCTCCGTGGCGGCCAGGACCCGCTCCCCCAGCAGGCGGATCAGGCCGCTCGAGAAGAAGAGGATGATCCCCGACAGCAGACAGGCCGCGGCAAGGGCAAACAGCCATTCCGGCCAGCGGGCAGGTTCGCGGGCCATCAGGAGCAGCACGGTGGCCATGGCCGACGGTCCGGCGACCGAAGGGACCGCCAAAGGAACGATGAACGGCTCGCCTTCCGGAGTATCGTCAAAGACCTTTTCCGCACCGTAAAAGATCATCCGGATCGCGATGATGAACAGGATGATCCCGCCCGCGATATTGAGGGCGGACTCGGAGACCTGCAGGAGCACAAGGAGGTAGCGGCCGCTGAAGAGGAACAGGACCAGAAGGCCGAAGGCGATCCCAAGCTCGCGAAGGATGATCGCTTTGCGCCTTTTCTCATCCACCTTCTTGAGGACACAGAGGAAGAAAGGGACGTTCCCCAAGGGATCGATGACCAGAAACAGCAGAACGGCGGCGGACAGGACGGACACGGCTCATCTCCCTTTATCCGTTTTGCACGTTTGTTTCAGAGGCGGGCGGCCTGCCTCCGGATCTCTTGCCGGCGAGCAATTCCTGCCAGGTGGGGCGCTGCAGGAACGATCCTTCCACATGAGTCTCCATCTCCCTGAACAGGGCGAAGGGCATGGCGAAGGTCAGGAGACTGCCTTCGAGCTGCCTGCGGATGTAAAGGCGTGCCGAGAGGTCCGTCAATCCCACGACCGCCCGCGGCCGGTCCTTTGCCGCCTCCCGATAGGGGTAGATGCCAATCGTCTGGCAGCCGGCGGCATAGGGAATGATGACGTTTTCGTTGTCGCCCCGGCCGTAGTTGGCCAGGACCACCAGGGCGGAAAGTTCGTCCGGATCGGCGAAGAAGAGCACTGTCTGCGGAGGCTGTTCATCCGGGCCCACATCGGCCAGCGGCCGGAATACGACAAAGCGTCTTGGGATCTGCGTGATGGGGAGGCAAGCGATAAACCGTTTCACCTGGTCCGGCGTTTTGATGTACCTCTCGCCGTGCAGGAAGTTGTCGTAGGCCTCCCCCCTCAGGAAGGGTTTGATCATCTCCGCTAGGGCAGGGCCTTTATCCCATCCTTCGATCCCGGAGGAGAGAAAATGGCAGAATCCCTCCTCGCTGCCGGGGAAACTTTTATAGACGTCCCCGAAGCCCATGCCGACCCCTCCTCCGACACAGCCGAATGTCGTCGCGCCACAGGCCGCCGGACGGCCTTTGGCGGCGGAAGCGGCAAGCCACATGACGCAGCCCCATTTCCCCTCCTGGAACTGCAGGGCTCCTTCCGGCCGTTCATCGGACCAACAGATTGCAATGGGGGGATATTTCGTTTCGATGGCCTTGGCGATTCTGCTTTCCATACCGTCATTCCCTCCTCGAGGGGATTTTCATTTTCGATCACGCCATGAAGTCTTCAGGGGGGGGCTTGGTGAATTTAATCCGTTACAGGGACACCCGTCAAGAAAAATCCTCCTTGCGCTGTCGGTCAATAATGGGTATGGGACTTTCTTGACAGGGCGTACCGATTTTTGTAGGGAGGAACCAAAAAGAGATGAAATGGATTGACAGTGTCCGATATTCCCGCTATAAGCCCCCAAATTTTCCAGTCAGAGAAGGAGGTTATCGGAGGTGATGAAGATAGCGGTCAGCGGCAAGGGCGGAGTCGGCAAGACGCTCTTGAGCGCCTTTTTGGCACGGGCGTTTGCGGCCGGCGGGAACGAGGTCATCGCCATCGATGCCGATCCCGATGCCAATCTGGGTGCGACCTTGGGCTTCCCCGATGCGGGTAAAATCGTGCCGATTTCCCATCTGAAGGATCTCATCCGAAAGCGCACCGGGGCCGAGGAGACGGCCGGCGGGCTTTATTTCAAGCTCAATCCGAAGGTGGATGACCTTCCCGAGGATTACTCGGTCAGGCATGACGGTATCCGTCTGATGGTAATGGGAGAGGTGAAAAAAGGCGGGAGCGGCTGCTACTGTCCGGAAAACGCCCTGTTGAATGCGCTGATGTCCCATCTCCTCCTGGGGAGGCAGGATGTGGTCATCATGGATATGGCCGCCGGCATCGAACATCTGAGCCGGGGAACGGCGCAGGCGGTGGATCGGCTCATCATCGTGGTGGAGCCGGGGCAGGCCAGTATGGAAACCGCCCTGAGGGTGAAGCGGCTGGCCAAGGACCTGGGCATCAAAGAGCTGGCCGTGGTAGGAAACAAGGTTCGGGCGGCCGGTGAGGAAACCTATATCAGGAAGGGGACGGAGGGGCTGGAGATGCTCGGCGTCATTCCCTACGACCCGGGTCTGGTCGATGCCCAGATGCAGGGTCTGCCGGTGATCCGCAGTCAGGTGATCCGAGCGGCGGTTGACACGATCTATGCGAAACTGATGGCCCGTCAAGGCAATTAAGGCGGAGCGGAAGCCGCCGAGAAACTCCCCGGCACCTACCCGATCCGGGCCGCCGGCATCCTGAATCGGTGCGGACGGGACCACGGATCATGACCTTTTTTGCAAACGCAGAAAGGCAAACGAATCGACCTATGGACGTCAAGAAATACCGGGTAGTCTTTAAACCGGATGAGCTAACGGCAGACGCCGGAGACGGGGACAATCTTCTGGAACTGGCCCGTAAAGCCGGGGTGGGCCTCAACGCCTCCTGCGGGGGCGATGGGGTCTGCGGCACCTGCAAGGTGCTGATCGAAAAAGGGGAAACCGAGACCCTGCCCGGCATGCAGATCAGTCCCGAAGAAGCGGCAAAGGGATTCAGGCTCGCCTGCCAATGCCTGGTCAGGGCGGATCTTACGGTTGCCGTTCCCGAGACGTCTCGCAGAGGAAAAGGGAGCGGAAGGCGGGCGCTGGTCACGGCGGAGGAGTTGATGGCGGTGACCGGCTGGAAGCACGAACCGCCGATCTTCAAGCTTTACCTGGAACTCGTGCCGCCGACGTTGGAGGACAACTCCAGCGATCTCACCCGCCTGGAGAGAGAACTGTCCAAGCACAACATCGGCGAGTACCGGGTCGAACTCGGTTTCTTGCGGGATCTGCCTCATGTGGTAAGACAGGGCGATTGGAAGGCGACCGTCACCGTCCTGAAGGAGCCGTCAGGGCCCCGGCTCACCCTCATCGAGCCCGGTGATACGCGGGATCGCCTCTTGGGTTTGGCTTTTGATATCGGCACCACGGGGGTCCGCGGGGAGCTTGTCGATCTGAACGCGGGCAGGGTGTTGTCCCGCGGGGTGGAGTACAACGGCCAGCGGATCTATGGGGACGATGTCATCACCCGGATCGCTTACAGCAACAAGCCGGAAGGGCTGGCCAAGCTGCAGGAGGCGGTGGTCGGGACGATGAACCGGATTATCGCCGAGATGACGCAGAAGGCCAAGGTGCAGGCGGCGGATCTCTCCTATCTCACCGTTGCCGCGAACACCACCATGATCCAGCTGTTTCTGGGGATCGATCCCAGATATCTGCGGCTGGCCCCCTACGTGCCCAGCGCCGGTGTCCTGCCGATGTTTCCGGTGCGGCCTCTGGGGATCGACGTTCCGGGGCATGTGTACGGCTACGCCATCCCGTCGGTGGCCAGTTACGTCGGCGGCGATATCGTTTCCGGACTCGTCGGCACCGGGATTTATCAGCGACCCGAAACGGTGCTTTACATCGATATCGGCACGAACGGCGAAACGGTGGTCGGCAATGCGGACTGGATGGTGAGCGCTTCCTGCTCGGCAGGTCCGGCCTTCGAGGGCGGGGGCATCCGCTGCGGCATGCTGGCGACCGAAGGCGCCATCGAGGGTTTTTATTATGATCCCAAAACAGGAGCGCCGGTCATTACGACGATCGGCAACGCCAAACCCAGGGGCATCTGCGGCGCGGGCCTGATCGGCATCGTTTCCGAGCTGCTGACGGCGGGAGTCATCAACCAGAAGGGCAAGTTCCAGAGCGAATCCGATCCCCGCGTCCGCAGCGGAGCCGAGGGGCTGGAATACCTGCTGGCGCCCGCCGCTGAGACGGACATCCACAAAGACGTCGTCATCACGGAAATCGATATCGAAAACCTCATCCGCGCCAAGGCCGCGATGTACGCCGGGTATCAGACCCTCCTCAAGAGCGTGGGCCTCACGTTTCAGGAGCTGGATAAGGTGATCATTGCCGGGACCTTCGGCAGTTACCTGGACATCGAAGAGGCGATCACCATCGGACTGATGCCCGACATAGACCGGACCAAGTTCTTTTTCATCGGCAACGGCTCGCTCCTCGGCGCCCGGCTGAGCGGTTTTTCATCCGAGCTGATCGAGGCGGGAAAAAGCGTGGCCCGCATGGTGACCAATATCGAACTCTCGGAAAACGGCGATTTCATGAACCACTATATCGCAGCGATGTTTCTGCCCCATACCGACGCCTCCCTCTTCCCGGAGGCAAGCCGGCGTCTGAATGAACTCGCAAAAGGAGGCACCCGTTGACGACCACCATCGCCATGGCGGGAAAGGGGGGCACGGGAAAAACCTCCCTGGCCAGCCTGATCATCCGCTATCTGCTCCGGCATAACGCCGTCCCGGTACTGGCGGTTGATGCCGACGCCAATGCCAATCTGGCCTGGAGCCTCGGATTGACGGTCAAGCAGACCATCGGGTCCGTGCTGGCCGATTTCAACGATGTCAAGATGGGTATCCCTCCCGGTATGACCAAGGAGGCGTATCTCAACCTCAAGCTCAACGGGGCGGTGGTTGAAAGCAAAAACGTCGATCTGATCACGATGGGCCGAGGCGAGGGGGCGGGCTGCTACTGCTTTCCCAACAACGTCCTGAAGGAATTCATTGACAGGCTGGCGGTGAATTATCGGTTCCTCGTCATGGACAACGAGGCGGGCCTGGAACACTTGAGCCGGCGGACCACCGAGAATGTGGACGAGCTGATCATCGTGTCCAACCACTCCATCAAAGGGGTGCGCACCATCGGCAATATCCTTGACCTCATCAGGGAACTCAAGCTGGACGTCAAAAGGCAGTCCATCGTCATCAATCAGGCGCCGGATCGGCCGGATCCCATGATTATCGAGGGGCTCGATGCGCTGGGCGTCAAGGCCGATGCCGTTATCCCGATGGATGGCCTCATCGCCGATTACGACCTTCAGCAAAAACCGCTCACCGAGTTGCCCGACGCTTCGCCGGCAGTGCAGGCCATCGAGGGGCTGATGGAGAAACTGCTGGCGACACGGCGTACCAGCCGGGAAAGGGGGTAGCCGGCGGTCCGGAATCGTGCGGGGAATCCGTGCGTAAGCTTAGGTAAGGGCAGGGGAATAAAGGGTGCCCGCAGAGAAAAGGTCTGGGCGTATAAAAAAAATATATTTTTGCCTTGACAAAGCACAAAAGGTAAATTATAGACCCGTAGTGCCGTTCAGGCTATGTGGATACGATAAGGAGGGAAACCCATCGTAAATGCCCCGCATTTCAAACACAAACAACTCTTGCTTCATTAACCCGCCCCATCAGGGAGAAATTCACCATGACCGATTATGAAATCAAAACGGTATCTGCGCCGGACAGAAAGAGCGTGAAACTATTAGGCGCCACCTTTGAACCGGGCAAGCCGGGAAAGGCCGAGGAGGGCCGCTGGCGGCCCCGTCTCAAAGGCCGCGAAGAGATGCTGAATTATCTGAAACGCAATGAGCGCTACCTGTACGGTGAAGACGGTGCGTTCGGCAGTGAGAAACGTAAGAATCCCGCCTAAGTTGGAGGAACCATGGCAATCGAGACACCCCGCATCAGTTATACCGGAAGTATCCGTCCCATCAATCTGGGCGTCGGCGACAAGTCCATCACCGTCGGCGGCGAAACGAGTTACCCATTTTACCTGTTTGAAGGCGCGATGCCCAACCCTCCACGGATCGCCATGGAGGTCTACGATGCGCCGCCTACCGATTGGCCGGAAGAGGCCATAGCGCCGTTTAAGGATGTGCTCAACGACCCGGTCGCCTGGGCGAAGAAGTGTATCAAAGATTACGGCGCCGAGATGATCTGTCTCCAACTGGTGAGCACCGATCCCAACGACGCCAACCGCAGCGCCGATGAAGCGGCCCAGACAGTCAAGAAGGTAGCCGAAGCAGCCAATGTGCCGCTGATCGTATGGGGAAGCGGGAACCTCGAAAAGGACACGGAGGTGCTGCGCACAGTGGCGGAGGTTTGTCAGGGGAAGCATCTCATTTTGGGGCCGCTGGTCGAAGGCAATTACAAGAAGATCGGCGCAGCCGCGATGGCCTACAAGCATACGATTATTGCCTCAACCCCCCTGGACATCAATTTGGCAAAACAGCTCAACATCCTGATGGGCAACCTCGGCGTCAGCGACAGCGAACTGATCATGGACCCCCTGGTTTCCAGCATCGGCTATGGTATCGAGTATGTCTACTCCGTCATGGAGCGGATCCGCATGGCCGCCCTCACGCAGCAGGATGAAAAACTGCAGTTTCCCCTGATCTGCAACATCGCCCGCGAGACCTGGAAGACCAAGGAGGCAAAGGTGACGGAGGCGGAAGACCCCAAGCTGGGCGATGCCGCAAAACGGGGCATCACCCTGGAGGCGATGAGCTGCATGGTGCTTCTGGTGGCCGGCGCCGACATCCTGGTCATGCGCCACCCGGAAGCCATCAAGCTGATCCGGGAGATGATTGCCGACCTAATGAACTGACGAATCCGTCCGGTTGTGGAGAAATATATGGCAGAGAAAGCAAAAGCGAAAAGTATCGATCAGGCATCGCTGCAGATGATCGAAAAGGCGTCGTGCGACGGAGTGAACCTGTCGTTCGATCGTGCGTCGGCAATCAAGCCCTGTCCCATCGGCGAGGTGGGGAGCTGCTGCAAGGTCTGCTCGATGGGGCCGTGCCGTGTACCGTTGCCAAAGGGCAAGACGCCCGAAACTCCGGAAGAGAAGCGCAAGCGCAGGGGGGTCTGCGGCGCCACCGCCGAGACCATCGCCGCGCGGAATTTCGTCCGGATGATCGCCGCCGGGGCGGCGGCCCACTCGGACCACGGCCGTTCCGTCGCCGAACTCCTCCTGGCGGTCGGCAGGGGCGAAGTCAGTGGTTACGAGATCCGGGATGAGCAGAAGCTCCTCGCCCTGGCCATGGATTTCGGCGTCGAGATCGGGGATCGACCCATCACGGAGATCGCCGTCGATGTGGCCCAGAAGGCCCTTGGCGAATTCGGGCGCCATGACGGGGAAAGCACGTTCATCAAACGCGCCCCCCTGAAGCGCCAGGAGATCTGGCGCAAGAACGGCGTTGTCCCCCGCGGCATCGACCGCGAGGTCGTGGAGCTGATGCACCGCACCCATGCCGGCGTCGACATGGAGTACCACAACATCATCCAGCAGGGGATCAGGGCCTCACTGGCCGACGGGTGGGGCGGCAGCATGATCGCCACCGACCTGCAGGACGTCCTCTTCGGGACCCCGTCGCCTGTCCTGGGGCAGATCAACCTGGGGGTCTTCAAGGAGGATGAGGTCAACGTGATCATCCACGGCCACGAGCCGCTCCTGTCCGAGGTGATCGTCGCCGCGGCAGCGGACCCGGAGATCCGGGCCCTGGCGAAGAAGGCCGGGGCGAAGGGGATCAATCTCGCCGGCCAGTGCTGTACCGCCAATGAGATCCTGATGCGTCACGGCATCCCCCTGGCGGGAAACTTCCTGCAGCAGGAGCTGTCGCTCGTCACCGGCGCCTGCGACGCCATGGTCGTGGACGTGCAGTGCATCATGGAGTCGCTGCCGGACGTCGCCTCGTGCTATCACACCAAGATCATCACCACCTCCCCCAAGGCGAAGATCACGGGCGCCGTACACATCGATTTCGACGAACACCACGCCATGGAGCGGGCCAAAGACGTGCTGAAGCTGGCCATCGAGGCCTATACCCGCCGCGGTAAGAAGGTCCAGATCCCGGAGTGCAAGACCGATCTGGTGGCCGGGTTCAGCCACGAGACGATCAACTACATGCTCGGTGGCTTGTTCCGAGCCTCCTACCGGCCGCTCAACGACAACATCATCAACGGCAGGATCCGCGGCGTGGCGGGGGTCGTGGGCTGCAACAACGTCCGCGTCACCCACAACGAAGCCCATGTCGCGATGGTGAAGGAGCTGATCAAGAACGATGTCCTGGTGCTCCAGACTGGGTGCAGCGCCATGGCCAGCGCCATGGCGGGACTCATGGTTCCGGAGGCCGCAAAGCAGTATGCGGGTGCGGGGCTGGCATCGGTCTGCGAGGCCGTCGGCATGCCGCCGGTGCTCCACCTCGGTTCCTGCGTCGATAACAGCCGTATCCTGGTGGCGGCCACCGCGATGGTGAAGGACGGCGGACTGGGCGACGACGTGAGCGACCTGCCGGTGGCGGGCGCTGCGCCGGAGTGGTTCAGCGAGAAGGCACTCACCATCGGCCAGTACTTCGTCGCCTCCGGCGTCTTCACCGTCTTTGGCGCCACGTGGCCGACAACCGGAAGTCCCGAGGTGACCGAGCATCTCTTCGGCGGTCTGGAGAAGATGTACGGGGCCATGTGGGCGTTCGAGAACGACCCGATCAAGGCCGCGCAGATGATGATCGCGCATATCGACAAGAAGCGCCAGGCATTGGGAATTTCCAAGGCCAGGGAGCGTGTGCTGTTTGACATGGCAATGCGTCGCGAGCTGTAAGGAATGGATCTCAATCACAAAGGAGACTGATAGATGTCCCAGATTATCGCATCGGCCGCCATCCGCGGTGCCTATAAGATACTCGAACGTGCAGAGACCGATTGGCGTCAGGCCATGGATAAGTGGGGGGCAAACGAACCCGTCGGCTTTCCGAACACCGCCTATTACCTGCCGGTGATCTACGCCATGCTGGGGATCAAGGTGGAGAAACTCGGCGACATGGAGGCGGTGCTCGATCGCTGCCGGCGCATCATGCCGCCGCCGGTGAAGGAGAATCATCCGCTCCCCTACCTGGGGCCCGCGCTCGACGCGGGGATGGCGACCTTCTTCGCCGAAGAGGTGATCGAGGCGGTCCGCTACCTGACGACCCCGGAATTCTACACGAAAATGGAAGACCCCACGCCCGACAACCTCTGGCTCGGCGCGGCCGATGATGTCATCCTGAGGAAACGCGGCGTCGAGTTCGTCGACGGGACCGCGCCCGGATTTGCCGCCATTCTGGGTGCGGCGCCGACCAAGGAGATCGCCGTCCAGATCGCCACCGAACTCCAGCAGAAGAACCTTTACGTCTTCATGAGCGCCGAAAATGACGGGGTGCGGTTCAGCGAACAGCTCGTCGAGGCCGGTGTCCAGGTCGGCTGGCCGACGCGGCTCGTCTCCTTCGGACCGGACGTCACCGCCACCGTTTTTGCCATGGGGTTTGCCGCCCGCGTCGCCCTTTCCTTCGGCGGTGTCGAGCCGGGGAACTACCGCAAGAACCTCATCTACAACAAGGACCGGACCTTCGCCTTTGCCTTGCCCTTGGGATTCGTCAGTGACGAGTGGTACGCCAACGCCGCCGGCGCCATCAATTTCGGCTTCCCCACGATCGCCGACACGCCGATCCCCGAGGTGTTGCCTACGGGCATCACGACTTACGAGCACGTGGTTTCCAATGTGCCTCACGCGAACATCGTGGCCCGGGCCATCGAGGTGCGCGGGTTGAAGGTGCAGGTGACCGAGGTGCCGGTGCCGGTCGCCTACGGTCCGGCCTTCGAGGGCGAGCGCGTCCGCGGCGATGATATCTATCTGGAGACCGGCGGCGGGTACACCCACATGGTGGAGTGGGTCACCTCAAAAGACATGGACGAAGTCGTTGACGGCGATGTGCAGGTCATCGGGCCGGAGATCACCGATATGCCCCATGGCTCGAAACTGCCCCTGGCCATCGTTGCGGAGGTCGCGGGCCGTCAGATGCAGGAAGACTACGAACCGATCCTGGAGCGCCAGGTGCACCACCTGATCAACTATGCCCAGGGGGTCATGCATATCGGCCAGCGCGACATCGCCTGGATGCGGGTCAGCAAGAACGCGGTGGAGAAGGGTTTCCGGCTCGAACATATCGGCAAGATCCTGCATGCCAAGCTGCACCAGGACTTCGGCCGGATCTTCGACAAACTCCAGGTAAAGATATACAGCAATGAAAAGGATGTCGATGAAATGCTCGCCAAGGCGAGGGCCGTCTACGCCGTCCGTGACGCCCGCATCGAGGGGATGACGGACGAGACCACCGACATCTACTACTCCTGCCTGCTCTGCCAGTCGTTCGCCCCGAGCCACGTCTGCGTCGTCAGCCCCGAGCGCACCGGACTCTGCGGCTCTTACAACTGGATGGACTGCAAGGCCTCCAACGAGATCAACCCCACCGGCCCCAACCAGCCTGTTCCCAAGGGGGAGACCATCGATGCAAAGCTGGGACAGTGGAAAGGCGTCAACGACTTCGTTTTCAAGGCCTCCCGCGGCAAGGTGGACCATTACAACTTCTACAGCATCATCAACGACCCGATGACCACCTGCGGCTGCATGGAGTGCATCGCCGCCATCCTGCCTGTCTGCAACGGCATCATGACGGTCAACCGCGATTTCATGGGCATGACTCCCTGCGGCATGAAGTTCACGACGCTCGCGGGGACCATCGGCGGCGGCATCACCACCCCGGGGTTTGTGGGACACTCCAAGTACAATGTCGCCCAGCGGAAGTTCCTCATCGCCGAGGGCGGCATCAAACGACTGGTCTGGATGCCCACGTCGCTGAAACAGGAAATCGCAGTTCGCTTCAACGAGCGGGCCAAGGAGATCGGCATTCCGGACCTGATGGACCGCATCGCCGACGAGACAATCGGCACCACCGAGGAAGAGATACTGCCGTTTTTGACCGAGAAAAACCACCCGGCCATAACCATGGACCCCTTAATGTAACCTGAAGGAGAGAAATAGATGGCACTCACCGGTATAGAGATTTTCAAGCATCTGCCCAAGACGAACTGCGGCAAGTGCGGCGTACCCACCTGCCTGGCCTTCGCCATGAGCCTCGCGGCGGGTAAGGCGGAACTGGCTTCCTGTCCGTCGGTTTCGGATGAGGCAAAGGCCAAACTGGAAGAGGCCTCGGCGCCGCCCATCCGACCGATCAGTATCGTTACCGGCGACAAACCGCTGAAGATAGGCGGAGAAACCGTGCTTTTCCGCCATGAGAAGCGCCTCGAAAACCCGCCGGGCATCGCGATCCTTATAAACGACACGATGGTTGAAACGGAAGTTTCCCGCCGTCTGCAGAATTTCAAGAAGTTCCGATATGAACGGGTCGGTATGGACCTGCGGCCGGAACTGGTTGCAATCAAATATGCAAGCGGCAAGCCGGCGGCTTTTGCCGCTTTGGTGGGAAAGGTGAAAGCGGAAACGGACGGCGGCATCCTCCTGATCTGCGAGGACATGGCGGCCCTGACCGGCGCCGTTGCCGCCTGCGCGGAGCGCAAGCCGGTTCTCTATTGTGTGACCGGCGCCAACTTCGACGCCATGGCCGGCCTTGCCAAGGAAAAGGGATTGCCGGTTGTGGCCAAGGGGGCAAGCCTCGACGAACTGGGCGGATTGACCGACCGGCTTACAAAGCTGGGCATCAAGGACATCATTCTCGATTCCGGCGCCGCTTCCCTCAAGCAGGCATACACCGACCAGGTCGCCATCCGTCGCGCCCCCCTGCTGAACAAGGTTCGCTCCCTGGGTTTTCCGACCATCGTTTTCCCGGGTCTGATGACGGACAATCCGCTCAAGGAGGCGCTCATCGCCGCCACGTTCATGGCCAAGTACGCCGGCATCATCGTCCTTTCCGACTTCAGCGGCGAGACCCTCTTCCCGCTCCTGGTCGCCCGGATGAACCTGTTCACCGATCCGCAGCGACCGCTGGCGACCGGTGAGGGGATCTACGAAATCGGCGGACCGAACGAGAACTCGCCGGTCATTATCACCTGCAACTTCTCCCTGACCTATTTCATCGTCTCCGGCGAGATCGAGAACACCCGCGTACCCTCCTATCTGCTCATAAAAGATACCGAGGGGCTCTCCGTCATGACCGCCTGGGCGGCAGGGAAGTTCAGCGCCGATTCGATCGCCCCGTTCATCAAAAAGTGCGGCATCGCCGACAAAGTGAAGCACCGCAAGCTGATCATTCCGGGGTACCTTGCCTCGGAGAGCGGCGGTCTGGAAGAGGAACTGCCCGACTGGGAGATCCTGATCGGTCCCCGAGAGGCGGCGCACCTTACGTCCTACATTAAAAACACCTGGAAGCCTTAGGAGGTTGTGTGATGATACTGATAGCCGAAAATATCAATGTCATGTCCCAGACGATCGGTCCGGCGCTCAAAGAGCGGAAGAAGGAACCGATCCAGGCCCTGGCCAAGGCGGAAACCGAGGCCGGCGTTCAGTGGCTCGACCTGAACATCGGCCCATCCAAGAAATTCGGCCACGAGCTCATGCCCTGGCTGGTGGATATCGTCCAGGAGGTGAGCGATCTGCCGCTCTCCCTGGATACCACCAATGTTGTGGCCATCGAAGAGGGGTTGAAGCGTTGCAAGAAGCCCGCGATCATCAATTCCATCTCGCTCCAGCCGGACCGGATGGAACAGGAACTCGACCTGTGCGCGAAGTACAAGGCCGGGATGATCGGCCTTCTCTGGGGCGTGGACGGCATGCCCCGGGACGCCAACGAACGCTGCATGCACACGGTGGATCTGGTCTACAAGGCCAATGAGAAGGGGATCGCCAACGAGGACATCTGGATCGACCCGATCGTGACCCCGATCAGCGGAGAGATCAACCAGGTGACGGCCTGCTTCGAGTTTCTGGGGATGCTCAAGGACATCGCGCCCGGATGCAAGTCGGTGGTCGGTTTGTCCAATGTCTCCAACGGCACGCCCGATCACCTGCGGCCCATCCTGAACCGCACCTACTTCATCATGCTGATGCGACAGGGTCTCTATGCCGCGATCGTCGATGCCTTCGACAAGGAGATGCAGGCGATCGCCTTCGGCAAGAAGCCGAATGTGGTGAACGTCGTCCACCGGGCGATGGACGGCGAGCAGATCGACCTGGCCGGTCTCTCAAAGGAAGAGCGCGACTACGTGAAGTCGGTGCGCGTCCTTATGGGGCAGCAGCTCTTCTCCCATTCCTGGCTCGAAGTATAGCCACCTCGCGGCATGAGCTCTCTTCCGCCACTTCCTTCCCCCGGTGGGTATGAGCGGGCCTACGCCGAATCCTACGATCTTGCCTTCAGCAAACTCAAGGCGGCAGACCTCGCGGAGGTCTGCCGCAGGAGCGGCGCCTCCCCTGCCGAAGCGGACGCTCTTCTGTTGCGTTTTCTCAATCGGGAGTACCGGATCGACCGGCGCGCGGGGAGTATTTCCCCTGTCACGGGCGCCGAGCCGGTGCCCATCGGCGAAAAGCTCCTGATCCTCCATTACCTGGTCACCGCTAAAGGGACGCCGCTGCGCGACGAGCCTGTCTCGTTTAAGGAGTTGCCAGAGGGGATGGTCTACTTTCCGACCTTTTATAAGCGGGCGATCCGGCCCGTGCTGAACAAGTATGGGGCGGCACCCGATAAGCTCGTTGAGGCGGCCCTCCGGTTCGGCGGTACAGCAGGGAATGAGGGAGATGCCTCCGTCACCGTCCCGGCGTTTCCGAGGGTTGCCGTCACCTGGGTGCTCTGGAGGGGCGATGAGGAATTTCCGGCGGAAGGCACGATCCTCGTAGACCGCGGTATCCAGGACTACCTGCCTACCGAAGATATCGCCGTCTTGTGCCAGCTCATTGCAATCAAGTTATCCATTGCCGCTGTCTGATCCCGTCAATACGATACCCGCCAATGAAGAAAGGGAAGGAAGAGGAATATCCTGCCGTAGATATCCCGGACAGGAAGCCGAACGCCCATTCCCTTGGCCGACAACCATCCCCTGCCAGGCTGAAGAAGGGCATTCCGGACTGAGATCCGTCAACAAGAAGCGACCCGCTTCCACTCATGCAGAACAGGGGGGCTTGCCCAAAGCCAACGCAGGCTTGCTATTTTGGCGTGACTATTATAGGGATGGGTCATGAAAACGACCGCCCTCGAATACGCGGGAACCTATCAGGGAATGGCGCTGATCGCCGACCCGATTTACCGCTACGCCTCCTTTACCGTGCCTGTCACGGAAAAGGCCGACGAAAAGACGGAAAAGGATCTGATCGACTCTCCCTGGCTTCAGCGACTCCGCCGCATCTATCAGCTCCAGAGCGCCCGCTGGGTCTATCCGGCTGCCGAACACACCCGTTTCCAGCACTCCCTGGGGACGATGCATATCGCCGGCGAGTTCGGCCGTCACCTCTACCCCTCTCTGAAGGAGGTCTGCCCCGACGTCCCCTCCCCGAATTATGTAGAGGAACTGCTCCGCGTGGCGGGTCTTCTCCATGATGTCGGCCATGGTCCATACGGCCACTTTTTCGACGACCATTTTCTGGACCGGTATGGTCTCACCCACGAGGACATGGGGCGGCTGATCATCGTTAAGAAACTGGGAAGGAGCATCGGCAGTATCCGGCGGAGCCCCTCGGGCCCCTTTGCCCCGGGTGAATCTCTGGATCCGGCGGCGGTGGCTTTTCTGATCAAGATGCCGGAGGAACGCGATACGACGCCGCCCCGCTGGCTTCAGCTCCTCCGGCAGCTCTTCTCCGGGACGTATACGGTGGACAACCTGGATTACGTCCAGCGCGACGCCTTCATGACCGGCTACTCCCTGGACATCGTGGACATCGCGAGGCTGCGTTTCTACACATTTTTCACTAAAGAGGGCCTTACGCTCCATCAGGCGGGCGTCTCGGCGCTCAGCCGTTTTCTGAATGCCAGACTGAATCTTTACGCAAACGTCTACTTTCACAGGACGACGCGGGCGCTGGACCTGCATCTGCAGGAGATCTTCCGGGACACGATGGAGCGGATCCTGCCCATGAATCCAACCGAAGCGCTGGATCTGTACCTGGACTGCGACGAATGGCGGCTCTTTTCCGAGGTGCGTCGCTGGTCGGACAGCGCCGATCCTCAGAAACAGAAGCTCGGCAAGGAATGGGAGAAGCTTCACCGCCGGGAGGTCAAGTGGAAGATGTCGTTTTCCGCGGAAATCTCCCTCGACCAGCTCCAGAAGGGGACCCGCTTTTCCAGCGCCGCGGATTATGAAGAACAGATCCGATCTTTTCTTCCCGGTTCCCTGCGGAACATGCCCCTGCGCGTCGATCTGGCGACGCAGGATCCGCGACCCTTGAACCCGATGGCGGACACCGAAAAAAGGGTCAACATCTTCAATCCTTCAACCGGGATCACCTCTCCCGAGCCCCTTCGGGACATCTACCGCTTCATACCGGCGCGTATCGTCCATTTCCGGGTTTTTTCCCGAAACCACGACCGCGACGATCTCATCGCCCAGGCGGCGGAGCGGACGCTCAATGCCGTGGACGGCGTGCCCAGGACGAATATCTGACGATGACCGCTCAGCCGGAAACCACCGATTTGACCCTGTTTGTCCGGACCTCCGGCGAGGAGGTCGCGCAATGGAACCGCAGGCGGATCGTCGATGCATTGATCCGCGAGGCCATGATCGATGAGCCGACGGCAGAGGCGATCAGCCGGGAGGTGGAAAAGCAGATCGTCTCTTCCGGGATCGGTCTGCTGACAACGGCGCTGATCCGGGAGCTGGTCGACGCCAAACTCATCGAAAGGGGCCTGGAGCAGGCAAGAAGGCTCCATGCCCGCCTCGGATTTCCTCTGTATGACGTGCGGCAGCTCATCTGTCACCGGAACAAGGAGAACGCCAATGTTCCTCACGCCCCGGAAGGGACGAGCCTCGCTCTGGTGGAGGGGATCAAGCGTGAATACGCCCTCCATGACGTCTTTTCCCGGGAGGTCGGGGATGCGCATGTCTCTGGAGATCTCCACCTGCACGGTTTGGGGTATATCGACAGGCCCTACAGCTCTTGTCAGTCCCTGGAGTACATCAAACGGTTCGGTCTGAAGCTTCCCCATTCCATGACCGTGGCCGGTCCGGCAAAACATGCGGAGGTCCTGCTTGCCCATATGGTCCGCTTTGGGGCCGCACTTCAGGGGCACTTCGCCGGGGTGATCGGATGGGATGCCGTCAACCTCTCCTTTGCCCCTTACCTGACAGGGATGGGGCAAAGGGAGATGGAGCAGTTCGCCCAGATGCTGGTCTACGAGTTCTCGCAGCTCACCTCCGCCCGGGGGGGACAGGCGATCTTTACCGACATCCACCTCTACTGGGAAGTGCCGCCCCCAAAAGCCGACCTGATGGCCATAGGTCCGGGCGGAAAACCGACGGGCCGCCCCTGCCGGGAGTACGGCAAGGAAGCGCGGCAATTCGCGCGGGCGCTCATGGCCGTCTATCGCGGGGGGGATGCTGCGGGAAAGCCGTTTATTTTTCCCCGGCCGATCGTTCATCTCACGGATGAGTTTTTCCGGACCCAGGGCCAGGAAGCGTTTATGGAAGAAGTCTGCGGTGTATCGGCCGCCAAGGGCAATCCCTGCTTCGTTCTTGAGAGGGTACAGGACATCCCCTTCGTCGCGTGCGGTTTTACCGATCCCGGAGAAAAGGGCTCTGCTGGTGAGCCGGCAGAGCCTTGGGCCGGGAGCTTCTCGGCGATCCAGAATGTCACCCTGAACCTCCCCCGCCTGGGCTATCGGGCCGGGGGAGATGACCGCACATTTTCGACCCTTCTTCAGGAGGTGACGGCCCTTGCCGCGAAGGCCCACATCCAGAAGCGGGACTTCATCGAAACACTCCTTGGTCTGGGGGATGCCGGCCCCTTGGCGATGCTTGCCTCGCAAAGCGGCGGCGCCTCCCGCCTCCGGACGGAAGAGGCCAGGTATCTCATCGGGGTGACGGGGCTCAACGAGCTTGTACAGATTCGGAAAGGGCGCCAGATGCATGAATCCGATGAGGCCCTGGCTTACGGCCTCGAGGTGATAGGCCGGATCAGGGAAGAGGCAGACCGGCTCTCCGATGCGCACGGGATGCGGTTTTTGCTGGAACAAACCCCGGCGGAAACCACCGCCTACCGCTTTGCCCGTCTCGACCTGAAGCACTTTTCCCCGCTTTCGGGCCGCTACGTTCGGGGGAACCTCGCGGGAGGCGAGATCTATTACACGAACTCCACCCATCTCCATCCGGGAGCGCCGGTCGATCCCCTGACGCGGGTGAAAATGGAAGGGCTCTTTCACCCCTGCTTTCAGGCCGGGGCCGTCACCCATGTGGAACTGGGTGCGGCGGAGCCTCCCGGGTCCGTCCTTGCCGGATTTCTCATTCGGGCGTTCAAGGAGACCAAATGCAGGCAAATCGTATTCAGTCCGGAATTCACCGCCTGCGACCATTGCGGCGCGACCTCCCGGGGGCTCTTCCAACAATGCCCGCGGTGCGGATCGGAGCATGTGGAAGGGCTGGCCAGGATCTCCCAGTACGTCAGCAGGGTATCGGGCTGGAACCGGGGGAAACGGGCCGAACTCCGTGACCGGAATCGAAACGAGAGCTATTTTCCCGCCTAAGATACCATGGGGTCCCGTCGTATCTTTTTTGCAACATATTGATTTTATATGGATATCAACAATTATCCCCAATGATTTCATGCAATAGTGGCGAATGCATGACAAGGGGCGAAGAATCCTTTGCCGTCGGTTTTCGGCATGTGACAAATTGGGTATTGACGAGCGAATGAATTTCAGATAGTCAACGCCTTCATATGGTTTGATTGATCTACTTCCATCCTTAATTGCCGCGATCAATGACGGCAGCATCATCAAACGGCTGTCTCGTTCATGAAGCCGCGGTGTCGGAAAATGAGATCAAGCGCTTCGACAAAAAAGGAAATCAGCTGCAGGATCACGCGCACCCTGATCATGTATGTTCGGGAGATGAAAGGTTCGCTCGGGAACCTTCTGGACGGCCTGGATCTCGACGAAACATATCTTAACGATACCAACAACTGGGTTTCCCATGAATTCCTGCAGGTCCTCTATGCGCGGATGTCGGAGATTCTCGGGGATCGATATCCTGTGTACAAGATGGCACTGGCAGCCAAGCGACATGAATCCCTGGGGCTGCTGGACTGGATCGCCAGGCTGCTGGGGACCCCGAAATTGATCTATTTGCAGGCCCCTAAATACAACAGGTTTTTGAAGGCCAATGGGGAAGTGTACATCCACGATTCAGGCGATTCCTGGGTGGTTCTGGAAGACCGGTATCATGACGGTTCCCAAAAAACGCGCCATGACTGCGACTATACCCGAGGGGTCATCGCCGGGATCCCCACCATTTTCGACATGCCCATGGCCCGTGTGGAGGAGATCGAATGCCAGGTGGCGCCGGAGGTCTACGGCCAGAGGAACTGGCCTGATAACCCGACATACGGAGCCAAGGGGTGCCTCTACAGGATCCAATGGGACCCCTGGGAAAGACCTTCTCTTTGGAAACGCATCTTTCAGCAGTATAGTGTTTACCGGAAGGCGATCCATGATCTGCAGATCACCAATCAGGCCATCCAGGAGAAATATGACGAAGTAACAAAAATGGCGTTCGAGCTGGAAAAGGCCAATCACGAACTTACCGAATCAAAACAACAATTAGAAAACTATACGGCGGAGCTGAAGCGTTCGGAGCTCCGGTACAGGCTCTTGGCGGAAAATGTGACCGATACGATCTGGACGATGAGTCTGGACCCCCTACGCTTCACCTATATCAGCCCTTCGGTTCAGCGGATTCGTGGTTACCAAGTGGAAGAGGCCATGTCGATGTCCCTGGAAGAGACCTTGACCCCAGAATCCTTGGAGAAAGTGTCAAAAGCGCTTCAAGAGGAACTAGTCCGGGAGGCCGGCGGCAATGTCGATTTGAACAGATCGACCACCATGGAAATCAAGCAGTATCGAAAAGACGGATCCAGCCATTGGGCCGAGGTTACCACCACCTTTTTGAGGGACGAAACAGGAAAGGCCGTGGGCCTCCTGGGCGTAACCCGCGATATCTCGGATCGGAAACGGGCCGAACGGCTCGATCAGGCCAAGATAGCCGCTGAGGCCTCCAATGCGGCTAAAAGCAAGTTCCTGTCCAATATCAGTCATGAGCTCAGGACGCCGTTGAACCATATCATGGGTTTTACCGAGTTGATTTTGGGGAAAAATTTCGGGGACTTGAACGACATCCAGGAGGAATATCTCAACGATATCAGCAAAAGCAGTCATCATCTGCTCGCTTTGGTAGATCAGATTCTTGACATATCGAAGATCGAGGCGGGCAAGTTCGATCTGAATAAATCGGAAATCAACCTGAAAAGCCTGCTGGAACAGAGTCTGTCGGTCATCGATAAAACCGCCACGCGCAACATTCATCTCACGGTAAAGATCGATCCGATTCCCGAGACCATCAATGCCGACGAACTCAGGGTGCGGCAGATTCTTTACAGCCTTCTGTCCAACGCAGTGAAGTTTACCAAAGACGGAGGAAATATCTGCCTGAGCGCCCGCCGCGTCGTTAGGTCGGAAGGGGAAAGCAGGTCAGGAAACGGGGCGCACCGAAACGAATTGGAGATCAGCGTCACCGATACAGGGATCGGGATTCGCAAGGAGGATATGGGAAAAATTTTTGAGCCCTTTTCTCAGCTGAAGGATTCCCTGAGTCGAAAATACCCCGGGACCGGATTGGGTTTGAGTCTGACTCGCAGCCTGGTTGAGATGCATGGAGGCAAAATTTGGGTGGAAAGCGACGGGCCGGGAAAGGGATCGTCGTTCCGTTTTACCCTACCGATTGAGCGATGAAAACCGGGAAGCATAAGCGGTCAATCAGTCCGGATACTTCCCGAACACAGGGTTATGAATCTATTATAAAAGGAGCTTTGTCATGGCGGACAAGACCATTCTGGTAATCGAAGACAACGAAATGAATATGAAACTCATGAGAGCCGTTCTCAAGACAGGACATTATCGAATGCTTGAAGCCATGGACGCGGAATCCGGGCTCAGTCTGGTCCGAGAGCACCGTCCGGATCTTATCCTGATGGATATACAGCTTCCCGGTATGGACGGATTGAGCGCCACGAAGCTCATCAAGGCAGATCCGGATTTAAAGGATATTCCGGTCTATGCCCTCACCGGTTTTGCAATGGAAGGGGATAAAGAGAAGGCTCGAAATATCGGATTTTCCGGCTATATTGTCAAGCCATTTTCCGTGAAGGGCCTATTGGAAACCCTTGCCGATTGTTTCAACCCCCGTCAAACAGAGAAGCGCTCAAACGAATAGCTGAAGAATCAAAAATCTTTTCCCATCACCCCCTCCCCTCCAGCAGGCCCACCCGGTCCGCCTGTTGATCCAAACTGCCTGGTAAGAAAAAGCATAAATGTTTCCCGCTGCCTCCCTTGACAGTGTCCGGTGCGATTCTTATATTATGGCCGCTTTTGGGGGATTTCGGAAAAAGAGGACCTGAAGGGGAAATGGAAGATTACATCATCAAGATATTCAAGGAGTCGAATCAGAACAAGGAGAATTTCGTCAATGAGAATCTGACGCGGATTGTGGCGGTGGTCGAGGCGGTGACGGCGGCGCTTAAGGCCGGCAACAAGATCCTCCTGTTCGGAAACGGCGGCTCGGCTGCCGATGCCCAGCACTTGGCCGCGGAATTCGTGAATCGGTTCGTGATAGAACGTCCGCCTCTTCCGGCCATTGCACTCACAACCGACACTTCTATTATTACAAGTATCGGTAATGACTATGATTTTTCTGATATCTTCAGCAAGCAGATCCGGGCCATCGGTCAGAAGGGGGACATCGCTTGGGGGATGAGCACAAGCGGTGCATCCGCGAACGTCATCAAAGCCCTGGAGATAGCGAAAAAGATGGGGATGATCACGATTGGGCTCACAGGCAGGGACGGAGGGGATGTTGCCCGGATGGTCGATTACGCCCTTAACGTCTCCTCCACCAGCACCCCCCGGATTCAGGAGGTGCACATCACGGTGGGCCACGTGATCTGTGAAATGGTGGATTTCAAGCTCTTTCAAAGGCCGGACAACAAATAGCGCGAAGGGAATATGGCAAACAGGGTGAAAATGGATAGGTCTGAAAGGGGAGGAACCCCTCAACAAGGTACAGAAAAAGCGGATTCGACCATGGAGGAAAAGGCCAAGGCATCGGAAGAGGATCTGAAAGTGAAGCTTCAGGAAATGGAAAGAAAGGCTGCGGATAATTATGACAAATACGTGCGTGCCGTAGCCGAACTGGACAATTATAAAAAAAGGGCCGTCAGGGAAAAGGCCGACGCGATCCGATACGGCAATGAAAATCTGCTCAGGGACATCCTGCCGCTTGTCGACAACATGGACCGTGCAATGGAGCATGCCTGTAACTCCGAGGACTTCGAAGCCTTTAAAAAGGGGCTTCAGATGCTTCAGGAGCAACTGTTGGGTTGTCTCCAGAAACACGGCGTAAAGCAGATCGAGGCAGTGGGTAAGGATTTCGACCCCCACGTTCATGAGGCGATGGTGCAGGTGGAAAGCAAGGAACACGAGGAAAGCAAAGTGGTCGGCGAGTTCGAGAGGGGCTACCTCCTGAACGGCAGGCTGCTGCGGCCGTCGAAGGTTTCCGTCTGTCGACGGTTGAAAAAGGAAGATCAGCAGAATTGTGAAGTGGCTAAGGAAGAAGAGGCCAAGAATAATTAAGGAGGATGAGTCATCATGGGGAAGATCATCGGGATAGATTTAGGGACCACAAACTCGTGTGTCGCTATTATGGAGGGCGGAGACCCTGTCGTGATCGCCAACCAGGAAGGGAACCGTACAACCCCTTCCATGGTTGCCTTTACGGAGAACGGGGAACGTCTGGTGGGACAGGTTGCCAAGCGCCAGGCCGTGACCAATTCGGAGAACACCGTCTATGCGATCAAGCGACTCATAGGGAGAAAATATAATTCGAAAGAAGTCCAGTACGACCGGACGATCAGCCCCTTCAAGATCACGGAGGCCAAGAACGGCGACGCCCAGGTGACGATCCGGGGGCGCGACTACAGCCCGGCGGAGATCTCTTCGATGATCCTTACGAAGATGAAGCAGACCGCCGACGACTACCTCGGCGAGAAGATAACGGATGCGGTGATCACGGTGCCGGCCTACTTCAACGACTCACAGCGGCAGGCGACCAAGGATGCCGGGAAGATCGCAGGACTCAACGTCCTTCGGATCATCAACGAACCGACGGCGGCTGCCCTGGCCTACGGCCTGGACAAGAAGAAGGATGAGAAGATCGCCGTCTTTGACCTCGGCGGCGGGACCTTCGATATCTCGATCCTTGAGCTGGGGGACGGTGTCTTTGAAGTCAAGTCCACCAACGGCGACACCCATCTGGGAGGCGAGGATTTCGACCAGCGGCTGATCGATTACCTGGCCACGGAGTTCAAGAAGGATCAGGGGATCGATATCCGGAAAGACAAAATGGCGCTCCAGCGGATCAAGGAAGCGGCGGAAAAGGCGAAGATGGAACTTTCCAGCGCGATGGAGACGGATGTCAACCTGCCTTTCATCACGGCGGATGCATCGGGCCCCAAGCACATGAACATCAAGCTGACCCGGGCCAAGCTGGAGTCGCTTGTCGAGGACCTGATCGAAAAGACGGCAGGTCCCTGCGTGACGGCCCTCCAGGACGCAAAGCTCAAGCCCAGCGAGATCGACGAGGTGATCCTCGTGGGCGGAATGACGCGTATGCCGCGGGTACAGCAGAAAGTGAAGGAGATCTTCGGCAAGGAACCCCACAAGGGGGTCAATCCCGATGAAGTCGTCGCCGTCGGCGCGGCCATCCAGGGAGGGGTTCTGACCGGTGACGTGAAAGACGTCCTGCTGCTGGATGTGACGCCTCTATCGCTCGGCATCGAGACCCTGGGCGGCGTCATGACGCGGCTGATCGAGAAAAACACGACGATTCCGACCAAGAAGAGCCAGATCTTCTCAACGGCGGCGGACAATCAGCCGGCGGTGAGCATCCATGTCCTCCAGGGTGAACGGTCCATGGCGGCCGACAACCGGACGCTGGGGCGGTTCGAGCTGGTTGGGATCCCTGCCGCACCGCGGGGCGTACCTCAGATCGAGGTCGGATTCGATATCGACGCCAACGGTATCGTCCACGTCTCGGCGAAGGATCTTGGAACCGGCAAGGAGCAGAGCATCAAGATCACCGCCTCCAGCGGTCTCACCGAGGCGGAGATCAACAAACTCGTTAAGGATGCCGACGCCCATGCCGAGGAGGACAAGAAGAAAAAGGAGCTGATCGAGGCGAGGAACCAGGCGGACACGCTGACATACAGTGTGGAGAAGAACGTCAAAGAGTTCGGAGACAAGATCGATGCCGCCGAAAAGGCGAGGATCGAGGAGGGGATCGCCAAGGTGAAGAAGGCCATCGAGGGAGACGACCTGGAGGCGATCAAGGCGGCGCAGGAAGAGCTGACCAATGCATCGCACAAACTGGCCGAAGCGATGTATGCCAAGACCGCGGGGCAGCAGGCAGACGCCGGTGCAGGACCTCAGCCCGGAGCCGGGGATGCCGGTGCGGGCGCCCAGGCCGGAGGCGGCGGGAAGGACGATGATGTCGTCGACGCGGATTTTGAGGATGTGAAGAAGTAGCCTTTTTTTTGTAAAAACCTGCCCGGGGTCGTCGGTACCGAACCCCGGGCTTTTTTTGATCGACGAAGGACCCTGTTTGGTATAAAGAAGAAACAGCGGGGGAATTGCCTCCGGGGTGATCCGAACGAGGGGCGTCGGTCGCATGGCTGAGCGTTTGAATGGATGGGCTCGGCGGATAACGCTGTTTACGGCGCTGCTGATCCTCTTTGCCCAGACTGTGGCCTCGGGAGCGGACCCGGGGACCGCCGCCCAAGGCCCCTTGCCGGCGGGATGCGATGTCAGGCTCCTCAAGGACCGGGAATATTTGCCGGCGCTCCTGGAGGGCATCGACCTGGCTCGGGGCGAGATCGTCCTGTCCTTTTTCTTTTTCAAGACGAACGGATTCAGGGATCACCAGCCGGACAAGGTCCTGTCGCGCCTTCTGGAGGCGGCCCGGCGAGGGATCAAGGTACAAGCGATCTTCGAACAGGGGCCGGAGGGCGACAGCGTCAGCGTCGACAACGCCGAAACGGCAAAAAAACTCAAGTCTGCGGGGATTGCGGTCTGCATGGACGGGCAGGAAAGGACGACGCATACCAAGATGGTGATCATCGACCGGCGTTACCTGTTCATCGGCAGCCATAACCTGACACAGTCGGCGTTGAAATACAACCGCGAGGTCTCCGTACGGATCGATTCCCCGGCATTGGCCGAGGAGGGACTGCGGTACATGAAATCCCTCTGCCCTTGACAGAGGAGCTGTCGGGAGTATCATCCCGGTCCGGTGTGCCTGCGGACTCGGGTTGTCAAGAAAAGACCTGTTGTTGACGAGGTTCGGTTGATGGATAAGGAAAGGACCGTATCGATCCATAGGAGGCGATGGATTGCGTCGAGCCTGCTGATTTTTCTTTTCTTCGCGTCAGGCGGGGTTGGAGTCTCCCCGGCAGAGGAGGTGGCTTCGGCTGAGGGCCATGCCATCGGCTGCATCCTCCCCTTGTCGGGCCGCAATGCCGCGTACGGCAGCGGGGCCCTTGATGCGGTCCTCCTTGCGGCGCGGGTATTCGATGCGTCCAGGGAGGCGCGAATCCGAGTCCTGATCGAGGATTCGCAGAGCGAACCGGCGGTTGCCGCCGCTGCGGTGGGAAGGTTGGCCAAAGCCGGGGTGACCTGCATCCTCGGGCCGCTGGGAAGCCAGGAGGCCCTGGAGGCGGCGGTGGAGGCGCAGCGCTTGAAAGTCCCTATCCTTACCCTGACACAGCGGGAAGGGATCACTGGGATCGGGGATCACGTTTTTCGAAATTTTCTCACCGCGGCCATACAGGTCCGGACGGTGGTCCAGTACGCGCAGGCGGATCTCGGACTCCGCAGGTTCGCCATCCTTTATCCGGATGACCCTTACGGGAATGAGATGGCGCGTCTTTTCCGGGAGGAGGTCCGCCTGAAGGGCGCTGAAATCCGCATAGAGAAGTCCTACAAAGCCGACCAGACCGATTTCGGAGAGGAGATCCTGGCACTGGGCGGTGTGGCACCCGTAAACCCCGGCACGGAGGGGGCGATGGAAGCCCTGCCGAAGCCGATTCCGGATTTCGAAGCACTTTTCATCCCTGATTCTTGTGACCGGATCGCGATGATCGCTCCCCAGCTTGCCTATTACGACCTGACAAAAATCAGACTCCTCGGAACAAGCGGCTGGGATTCCCCTGACCTGCTCAAAACGGATCCAAAGCAACTGGAGGGGGCTGTTTTTGTGGACGGATTTTTTGCGGCCAGCTTCCGTCCCGAGGTGAACGATTTTATTGAAAACTTCTATACGGCATACGGGCGGGAACCGGGGACCATGGAGGCCCTGGTGTACGACGCCGCGGATATGGCAATCAAGGTGCTTGCGGAGAGCATAGGCGGAACCAGGGACGGTTTCCGTAACGGTTTGCTGCAAATGAATCGCTACCCGGGGGTGACGGGTAGGACCTTCTTTTCTCCTGCCAGGGATGCGCAAAAGGAGCTGTTTGTCCTGATGGTCAAAGACGGCAGGATCGTGCAGGTGAAATAGGGGATGATGCGGTTTCTGCTCACGAATGACGACGGGATATACGCGCGGGGGCTCTCCGCCCTCTATCAGGAGCTCTCAAAGGACGCGGAATGCATCGTCGTGGCGCCCGAAATCGAGCAAAGCGCCGTGGGCCACGCGATCACGATCGCCCGGCCGCTGATGGTCCGCAAGGCGCGCAAGAACGGCAATCTCCTGGGCTATGCCGTTGCCGGGACGCCTGCGGACTGCGTCAAGATCGGCATCTGCGAGCTGACCTGCGGACCGATCGATCTGGTCGTCTCCGGGATCAACCGCGGGGCCAACGTGGGGATCAACGTCCTGTACTCGGGGACCGTATCGGCGGCGACCGAGGCCGCGATCCAGGGAGTCCCTGCGCTGGCGGTTTCGCTCGACACCCATAAGGAGGCCGATTTTACGGCAGCCGCCCGCTTTGCCCGGCGGATGGCCGCCTTCGTTCTTGAACACCCTCTGCCGCATGTGGCGATCAATGTGAATGTGCCGGCCATTCCGGAGTCCGAGATCAGGGGTGTCGTTGTGGTGAAGCAGGGACGGGCACGCCTGATGGAGAGTTTCGACAGGCGGATCGATCCGCGGGAAAACCTCTACTATTGGCTGGCCGGTGAGACTGAAATGCCCGCCTGCGAGGACGAGGAAACGGACGCCTGTGCCCTGAAACGGGGGATGATCACCATGACGCCGATCTGTTACGACCTCACCCGCTACGACCTGATCGATGGGCTGAAGGCGAAGGTCAAAGACCGTTTTCCCGTTTTGTGACGGAGGAGATCATATCGGGACGGAAACCATCTTCTGATAGTGTGATCGGATTTCTGCGATGCGCTCCGGGGACCAGTCTGGGTCCCACCCCAATCCCAGATCCTGGTTTATCAGGATGACGTTCAATTGGGTCTGTCCGGGTCTGCCTTCTATCACGGTAAAGATGTTGCACCCCCGGTCTTTTGCCTGGCAGTCGCTGCATTCTCCGGTCGTCACGCAGGGGGTTTCCCTTTTTCTTCCGCCCAGTGACGCCCGGATATGAAAATGGGTCGGGGCGATGATCCGACGAATCCGCAGGAAGGCCTCGTCCAGATCCGGGACGATTTTATTGCGTCCGGCGATCACGATGGACACGGGATGCCCCCAGAACATCCCTGCGACCCGATTACCGACCGCATCCACATTGACCAGCTTGCCGTCTTCGGTCAGGGCGTTGGTTCCGGTCAGAAAGACATCACACCGAATGGTTTCTTTCCGCAGCCTTTCCCTTTGTCGTCTGAATTCCGCCATGTCCATATCCTCCCCCTTGTGCTCGAAGGGGTTTATGATTCGGATCCCCTTTTCCCGCAAAACCTCCAGAGTCCCCAGTTGTCTCATGGAAGTGGAGTCACCGATCCCTACGGTGAGATCCGGGGGAATCAGGGAAAGGATTTTCTGGTTTGCCTCTGCGCGGTCCTGGGCGAAGATCCCGTTGATATGTCTTTTGCGGAGGGCGGATAACGTTGCTTCAATTTGGTTGTTCATTTGAGACCTCTGGATTCACTGTTTCGGCTGCGTTATGTTTGCGGGGCCGTTCGCCATGCGAGTGACAAACGCGACAAAACCGATTTGAGATCCTGTCGCGCGCATAAGATCATAGAGCCCCTCGTGTGTCAACGAAAGTTTCATGAAAAGGGTCACAGCAGCGCCAGGCTGTCCGCGACGGCCATCCCCGCGCATGTCGGCCTCAGAAAACCATTTCGGATCTCCAACAGACCGTTGTTCACGAGCCTTTTGAGGGTCTCCCCTTTTTCAGCGAGCAGATCCTGGCCATAACGCCTTTTGAAATCCTCAAGAAGGACGCCCCGCCGGGTCCGGAAACCGAGGAAAAGGCCCTCAAGGCGCAGCTGTTCATCGGTCAGCTGTTCGGAGTCCGCCACCGGGTTCCTTCCGGCGGCAAGATCCTCAAGATAGGCGGCAACGGACCTGTGATTCCACCGGCGCCGGTGGCCGTCGAACGAATGGGCGGAGGCCCCGAGCCCAAGGTAGGGGGCGTGTGTCCAGTACTTGTCGTTGTGGCGGGATTGGAAGCGCTCCCCCCGCGCGAAGTTGGAGACCTCGTAATGCCGGTAGCCCGCCTCTTCGAGGATCTCGGAGGTCCGGAAGAAATATCGGGCCTGAAGGTCGAGGTCGGGGAGGGTGACATCTCCTTTGCGGCAAAGCCCTGCGAGGGGGGTGTCCGCTTCGGCGGTGAGCTGATAGCAGGAGAGGTGCTCCGGCTGGAAGGTAAGGGCTGTCCGCAGCGTGTCGAGCCACGCCGCGAAGGCATCCTCCGGCGGACCGGGCAGGGCGTAGATGAGGTCGATCCCGAGATTCCCGAAACCGGCATCGCGGGCCATCCGGACCGCTTCGGCCGCCTGCCTGGCCTCATGGCGACGGCCCAGGAAGGCGAGCGTATCGTCATTGAAAGACTGACAGCCGATGTTCAGACGGTTCACTCCGGCGCGGCGGAGCGCTGCAAGCAGCCCGGCGGTGATGTCGCCGGGATTGGCCTCAAGGGTGATCTCGGCGCCGGGCGTGATCGAGAAGGCGGTCATGACATCGTTCAGCAGTCGTTCGAGATCAAAGACGGGAAGAATGGAGGGCGTCCCGCCGCCGATATACACCGTGTCAAAAGCCCTTCTCTCAGTGCGATTCAGGTCCATTTCGCGGCGCAGGGCCGCAAGGTAATCGGGGATCAGCGCCAGGTTGGTGATCGAACAGAAGGCGCAGTACGCGCATTTTTTGATGCAGAAGGGGATATGGAGATAGAGCCCCGACAGGGTGGTCATGTCATTCCGCTTCCGACTTCAGGACGGCCAGGAAGGCGCTCTGCGGGATGGAGACGTTGCCGATCATCTTCATCCGCTTTTTCCCCTTCTTCTGTTTTTCCAGGAGCTTGCGCTTTCGGGTGATGTCGCCCCCGTAACACTTGGCGGTGACGTCCTTGCGGAAGGCGGAGATGGTCGTCCGGGAAATGATCTCGCCGCCGATCGCCCCCTGGATGGCGATCTTGAACATCTGCCGGGGGATCTCCTCCTTCAGCCGTTCGCAGGCCTGGAGGCCTCTGGTGCGCGCCCGTTCCCGATGGACGATCTGGGACAGGGCGTCGACCTTCTCGCCGTTCACCAGGATGTCCAGCAGGACGAGGTTGCTCTCCCGGTAGTCGATCAGGTCGTAGTCGAAGGAGCCGTACCCCTGCGTCACGGACTTGAAGCGGTCGTAGAAGTCAAAGATCACCTCGGCCAGAGGCATCTCGTAGGTCAGCTCCGCCCGGCCCGGGTTCGGATAATTGAGGGTGGAACTGACCCCCCGCTTCTCCATGCAGAGTTTCATCACCGCGCCGAGGTAGCGTTCGGGGAGCATCATCGTTGCCCGGATGTAAGGCTCCTCGGAGGCGATGATCGACATCGGCTCCGGATAGTGGGTCGGATTGTCCACGTAAAGCGCCGTCCCGTCCTTTAATGTGAAGCGGTAGCGGACCGAGGGGACGGAGAGGATGATCGAAAGGTCGTACTCCCTCTCCAGACGCTCCTGGACGATATCGAGATGGAGAAGTCCCAGAAACCCGCAGCGGAAACCCTGTCCCAGGGCCGCGGAGGAGTCCTTTTCATAGATGAAGGAGGCGTCGTTGAGTTTGTATTTCTCCAGGGCCACGGCCAGATCCTCGTAGTCATCCGAGGCGATGGGATAGATCGAGGCGAAAACGACCGGCTTGACCTCCTTGAATCCCGGCAGCGGGCCGGCGCAGGGGCGGCTCTCCAGGGTGATCGTGTCGCCTGTCCGGACATCGGAAACGGTCTTTACCCCGGCGATGATGTAACCGACCTCCCCTGCCGAGAGGCTCTCCCGTTTCTCCCTTCGGAGGATGAAACGGCCGACCTCTTCCACGCGGTAGGTGGCGTTGTTGAACATGAAGCGGATGATGTCGCCCGCCTTGACCTTTCCATCGAAGAGTCGGCAGTGGATGACCGTCCCCCGGAAGGCGTCGTATTTGGCATCGAAGATCAGCGCGGCGAGCGGTGCCTCCGCGTTTCCTTTGGGGGGCGGGATCCTCGCCACGATCGCCTCGAGGATCTCCTCGATTCCGGTTCCCTCCTTGGCAGAGCACTTCAGGTGGGTGTCGGGATCCAGGCCCAGCTCCGAATCGATCTGCTCGATGACCCTCTCCACATCCGCCGAGGGGAGGTCGATCTTGTTGATGACGGGAATGACCGTGAGGTCATGCTCCATTGCCAGGTAGAGATTGGCAAGCGTCTGGGCCTGCACACCCTGGGCCGCGTCGATCAGCAGCAGGACCCCTTCGCAGGAGGCAAGCGATCGCGACACCTCGTAGGTGAAGTCCACGTGACCCGGCGTATCGATCAGGTTCAGGGCGTAGGTGCGGCCGTCCTTCGCCCGATAAGGGAGGGAGATGGCCTGGCTCTTGATCGTGATTCCACGCTCCCGCTCTATCTCCATGTTGTCGAGGATCTGGTCCTGAAAGTCCCGGTCGTTCACGACGCCGGTGTACTGGATCAGCCGATCGGCCAGGGTGGACTTCCCGTGGTCGATGTGGGCGATGATGCTGAAGTTTCTGATGCTATCCATTATGAGAGCTTTGCCAGGAGGGACGCAGAGACTTCCTTCACCCCGGGAGTCCCGTCGACCTCTACGATCCGAACCCGCTGCTTGAAGTAGCGAACAGCGGCAAGGGTTCCCGTCTGGGTGTCGTAATAGATCCCATGGCGCTTGTCGATGGCCGCCACGTCCTGGTCGTCGGGCCGGGTGGTCAGTTGATCGCAACCGCAGACCCGGCAGACCAGCTTCCCGCCCTTTTCGACCGGTTTGATCGCCTCGATGTAGATATTGTTCGGGTGATTGTTGTCGTTGGCGCAGAGCCGCCGCCCCATGATCCTCTTCTTTGCCGTCTCCCGATCGAGGACGATCTCGATGACGTTATCGAGTTTCATTCCCGCTTCCTCAAGGGCCTTCCAGAGCGCCTCGGCCTGGGCGAGGTTTCGCGGAAACCCGTCCAGAAGCCAGCCGGTTTTGCAGTCCGCCTCCTGGAGGCGCTTGAGGATCATGGGGACGGTGATCGCATCGGGGACCAGGTCGCCGCGCTGGATGAAGTCCTTTGCCCTGTTTCCGAGGTCTGTTTTGTTCTTGATGTTGTCCCTGAAGATGACGCCAGTTTCGATATGCGGTATGCCGTATTTCTTCTGCACCACCGCTCCCTGGGTCCCCTTTCCGCTGCCGTTCGGTCCGAAGATCAGAATGTTCATACCTGCGCGCTCCTTGATATTGACACGGCCCACGGCCGTGGTCGGTCAGTGACCTCAGGAAGGGGCGCAGCTTGTGGCCGCGCAACTCCCGCAGGATGCCCCGCCGGCGCTTGTGTTTCCTATCTTTCCGGCAAAGGCGGACATCTGTCGTTGTGTCCGGGTGGATTTGCATTCCGGACACGCAACGGCGAGTTTTTCGTCTCGGCTGCGGTAAAGGACGTCGAACGTCTTTCCACATTTCCGGCATTTGAATTCATAAATCGGCATAGATCCGCTCCTTTGTAATAAGGAAGAAGGCGCCTGTTTTTTTGCGCAGGTCTTTCCTTCCTCCCGTGATCGACTAAGTTAGTAAAACAACCTGCAAATGTCAAGGCGGATCGCCAAGGCTGTCAGTGACACATGATATGTCCGGTTTAGTAGCACATCATCTGTCCGGTTTTTATAAGGTCACCGTTGGAGGTGACCGATGGGACGGACAGGATTGCTACAGGAGATCCGGAGGATGCGAT
>Ga0172371_10000570_pt1 | contig 57506 bp, 48 predicted proteins | sample Lak12m_FD_114543 | JGI IMG/M metagenome (GOLD analysis project Ga0172371, IMG submission 114543) | Freshwater microbial communities from Kabuno Bay, South-Kivu, Congo - kab_022012_12m | ecosystem: Environmental > Aquatic > Freshwater > Lake | place: Democratic Republic of the Congo: South-Kivu... | reverse complement strand
TACAGCTAACAAAACTTTTGCATTTTCAGGAATGATTGAATGATTTAATTTTATAGGTTTATCAGATAAATTATTCAAGACCAATATTTTATCTTCTTTATATAATCTGTAAAAACCAAGGATTTCATCTGGCAGTCCGTCTATCCACTCCAATTCTCCACGTCCGAATGCAAGGTGTTGATTACGGATATTGATCATTTTTTTTATCCTTGAAAATATTTGATAAGAAAAAGATTCTGTGTCATTTAGGTCTTTTTTAACTTGTTTCCAGTTTACTTTTCCGCGAACAAGGAAACGGGTATCATCTTTTCCGGTGAGTTTAATTTGTTCCCGGTAATAATCTTCATCATTCAGTTTGCCGAATTCATCCCCATAATAAATAACAGGAGTGCCAGGTAATGAAAGCATTACAGAATAAGCAAGAGAAATTTTATCAGGATTTTTTTTCATCAGTTCTGACAATCGGGCTGAAATTCCCTGTCCGAGCCTGAAGTTCCATTCCGGTTGGTGGCAATAATGACTGTGAATATATTCCCTGTCATCTTCAGATACGTAAACCTTCTCAAGACTGAGCTCATCATGACACCTAAGAAACATAAACCATTGAGAATCAGCAGGAATGGCGGGAGTAACTGCAAAGTCAAGCGTATTTTTTATGGGCAAACTGCTTTGCATTTCGATGGCTTTGAACATCTGTGGCATCAGCGGAAAATGATAACCAGCATGGCATTCATCACCACTGCCGATGTATTTGACCACCTCTAACGGAGGCTGACAAGCTTCTGCCAGCAGCAAAGTGCCCGGTTTAACATAATCAAGTACTGACCTGAAAAACTTAACAATGTTATGTGTTTTCGGCAAATTTTCACAATCGGTTCCATTTTCCTTCCACAAATAAGGAATAGCATCTGCCCTGAATCCGTCAACACCCTGTTGCAGCCAGAAAAGAAAGCTTTTGGTCATTTCCAGTAAAACTTCGGGATTCTTATAGTTCAGGTCGGGCTGGAATTCAAAAAACCGATGAAAATAAAACCATTCACCATCTTTTTCCCAATTGCTCGGACACATTCCCTCGAAAAGCAGGCGGGTTTCCTTGTACAAATGAGTGTCTTTATTCCAGATATAATAATCACGATACGGATTGTCAACCGATTTCCTTGATTGAAGAAACCAAGGGTGCTGATTGGATGTATGATTGATGGCAATATCAAAAATGACATGAATGCCTCTTTGATGAGCTTCGTTCAAAAATTCTCTGAAAACACATATCTTTTCCTCATCTGAGGCATTTTCACTCAAACCCAGTAATGCTGGTCGGATACTTTTGTAGTTTTTAATATCAAAACCTGCATCACGCATGGGTGAATCCAAAATCGGTAATAACCAAAGACAACTAACTCCTAAATCCTGCAAATATTCCAGTTTATCTTTCAAACCGTTGAAATCCTGATTATAAAGGTCAACATAGAGGGAATAAACTACAGCGTCTTTGTACCAGTCATTAGTATTCTTGTAAGATAATTTACTCTTAATCGAATTGATTTCTATAAAGAATTCATCAGGGATAAATTTTCCAGGATAAAGATTCTGCCAGATTTTATTCAGTTTGTTCTTAATTTTTTCCATTACAATTTTTGTGAAAATCCAGAATCTTAAATTACAAGTTGTTGAAGTTTTAAAATACAAAGGTAAATTTTCAAAGAAAACAGTAATCTATTTTAAATTATTTATAAAAAATGCCTTTAAAAATAAAAAATGTTTGAGTGATTTTGGATTAAGTTTTGTAAAAATAAACAACATTAACCATCAGAGTTTATAAAATTAAAACTAAATGTATAGTATCAAACAAAAATTAAAACAAATCCTTGAAAACGATTTACCCGGATTACCTGCACAGCTCAGAATGGTACCAGAAATAGCAGCCAGACAAAGGCTTGAAGCACAAAAAATGGCCATTCCAAAAGAAAGTAGTGTACTTATACTGTTTTATCCGGCAGGTAATACGTTTAATACTGTTTTTATTCAAAGGCATGAATATGCAGGGGTACATTCAAACCAGGTGGCATTCCCTGGAGGAAAATCTGACCCTGATGATCAGGATATGTACTATACAGCTTTAAGAGAAGCAAATGAAGAATTAGGTATTTTACCTGAAAAAGTTACAATACTTGGTAAACTGACTGACCTGTATGTTCCACCAAGCAATTATATGATTCATCCTATCGTGGCTTTTACTGATAATAAACCCATATTTCTTGCTGATAAAAAAGAAGTTCGCGAGTATTTTGAAGTAAGTATATCAGAACTAATCGATCATGAGGCTTTTACACATAAAACTATTAAATTTGCCAATGGTTTCGAATATCATACTCCTTGTTTTATTTGGAAAAATTATATTGTGTGGGGGGCTACTGCTATGATTGTCAGTGAGTTGATAGAATTATTAAAAAAAATTGATAAATCATGTTACTTTTTAGAAAATTTGAACACTAAACAAGAAATTTAATAATGAATCGAATAGTTTTTCTTCTATTGTTTGTTGCAATATCATCAAAATCATTTTCACAAAATGAAAGTGAAACATGTCCTTACCTGAAAAAAGCTGCTGAATTGTTTTGTGATGAAAAATATGCAACTTCAGCCAGAGTATTGAAAAAGTTTTCTGATCTGTTCTCAACACACATGTTGGCACAGGAAGCGCTTTATGCAGAGGGATTATGTTATTATAATAGTGGAAAAATTAAGAAAGCATCAAAAGTTCTTAACGAATTGATGAAACTTCAGTCGTATAACGATGCTGATACTTTTGGATACTCAATATTACTTTGCAATTATTTGCAAAATGATTGTAAAAACATATTAATACCTGATTTTTTAGTGAATTTGCAGCACGAAGCATGTATCTTATTGTTTCATATAGCGATGAAAGAAAAAAGCTATGATGAGGCATACAACCATCTGGATGATGCCCAACGCTATTACCGCTACTGGTATGGTTGTGGCACCAACGATATGCAGGAAAGTATACGACTGGCGATGTTGTTTTCAGATTATTTTGATGTTGTAAATAAAAAAGATACTGCTGTTTTCGAACTCCTACCACATTTATTTGAACCTTCAGCTTTTCCTATCACAAATTATGAAGATTTGGTAAAAATGACCGCAGTAAAGTTGAAAACGCTGTATGGGGAAAGAGCTGTTCAGGAAGCACTAACTACTTCTGTCAGCAATATTTTTTATGAAAGTACACCAGATGGCCATGGCCACGTAGCACATAGCTGGTATATCAGGTTTTATGGTAAAAAAATTAAAATTGCCCCTGATTATTTGTTTGGAAAAACCGACAATCCTGCTGATGTACAAAATTATTTGAGACAATCACTATTTTATAGTATTGTTTTTAATCTTGGAATTTAGTCTTTTAAAGGGACTTAATAGTGTCATCTTTATCTTAATAGTGGCTCTGCTTTAAACTCCTCTTCATCACTTTTGCAAACTTTACAGGATGTTCCAAATTGGGTGCATGTCCTGAATTTTTAAATACAAAAACATGATCATCAGACAGTCTCCAGTATCTTTTTATGGCATGGCATATTTGAACTGGTATAAAAATATCCTTTTCACCCCATAAAAGATAGGTTTCAGGTAGCGATGAAATTTGAATATCAGCAAATTGTCTGGAGGATATTTCAAGCTCTTCCAGCAATTGTTGTTTTTGTTCAAGATTAGGTAAAATGAGGACTTCTACCATTTGTCTTCTGATAAATTTCGGAAGTGGTGGAGGTTGATCAAATTCAACTTTCAAACTATTCTTCATTTGTTTAGCTGTTTGCGGACACAGTAATTCAAAAGTTGATTCGGAGCCGAGGCTACGGGCTATGCTGTCAGCTTTTTGTAAACTGAAAAACAATATTGGTGAATCGCTGATAAACAACTTATCAATTTTCTCCGGATGACGAAGTGAATAAGCAGTTGAAACGATTCCACCATAAGAGCTTCCTATTAAATTGATTTTTTTACTTTCATATATGCTTTCAATAAGCTTTTCTATCAAGTCAATCTGTGTTTCGAGTGTGCATATACTGTCTGTTCGGGTGCTATTACCAAAATAATACAGGTCAGGGATGATGATATCAAAATCCTTTGAAAGTTTTTTGGCAACATTATACCATTGATTGAGGCCATTGGCAGAAAACTGATGAACAAAAATTAAAATTGGTTTACCACTGATTTTTGACATATAATGAATGGTCGAGCTACTGTCTGTAATAAAGTTTTCTTTAAATCCACGACATTTAAGGCTTTTTGTTTCAAAGTGTGTAAAAACCCTGACGAGATTACAGGAACATAATATCATCAGAAGAAAAAGTGAAATTAAATGCAGAAAGATTCTTTTCATTTTACTAAAAAGGAAAATCATTATCAGGGTTGAAACCTTCTTCAATATCAACTTTTATTGGTTGTTTAGCTAATTGGTGAATATAATTTCCATCGACATATATCGCTTTATAAGGTTTTGTAGGGCATGCAAACTCACAGGCACTGCACCCGATACAAATTTCATTGTTAACTTCCGGAATTTTAAGTTTGTACTTCCATGGTACCATTTGCACTGCTTTAGTTGGGCAATGTTCTGAGCATGCTCCGCAGTCTTTTTTATCAGTAAATACCACACAACTTTGCTTTATAAAATGCACCCTGCCTGTTTGAGTCCTGTGTTTTTGTTCGACAGTAAGCGGCATAATTGCCCCACTTGGGCATATCTCAGTGCAAACAATACAATCGAAATTACAAAAATTCACTGAAGCATCAAGTCGGGGTTGCAATACTCCTTCAATTCCATATTGAAAAAGAGCTGGCTGTAAAACCTGAGTAGGGCAGGCACTAACGCATAAATGACAAGCTGTACAGTAAGTTGTAAAGTGTTCAATACTTTTTGAACCTGGAGGAGAAGAAGGAAAATTTTTCTTTACTGGAACTTCTCCTGCTTTATACCTGTGTTCGCCACTTGCTCTGTATCGGGGACTCATGCTGAGAAGTCCTGCCAGCATAGAAAAGCTTGCAATAAATGTCATTCTTTTCTTATGATCAACAATATTTCCCCTTTCTTTTAATGAATTGTATTTTATTCCATTTTCAGAACATGAATCAATACAGTTCATACAACCAACACAACGTGATACATCTACATAGTGATTTCTGATATCAATGCATTCTGACTTGCATACTTTAACACAATTGCCGCAAAGTGTACATACAGACTGGTTGATTTGAATTTTATAAAAACTAATTCTGGATAATAACCCAAGAATTGTACCTACAGGGCAAATTACATTACAATAAAACCTTCCTCGTTTAATTGCAAGATAAAAAATAAAAATCAGAAATGAGAGAGGAAAGATAATTGCAACAGGGTTTGGAAACTTAAATTCAATTTTTGCTAAAGAGAAATTTTTGAATAAAAGTAGTATTCCTGAAATTACATTATTTGAGAAAATAACGATTGGCCGTAAGAGATTTGCTGTTATTCGTCCAAAATTACTATAAGGATCCAATAAATCAATAACAAGTAAGCTTCCCGAAAAAATGCTTAAGATAGTTATCAGTAAAATAGAATATCGCCACCAATTATGAGGTAAAGAGTATTTGTATCTTTTAATTTTTCCCATTTTTATTTTTAGTCTGGAAAAAATATCTTTTAATACACCTATCGGACAAAAAAATGAACAGTAAATTCTGCCAAAAAACAAAGTGAACAACAATATCAGAATAAATCCTATACTGGATATACTAATTTTGTTGAAGGTTGTTGTTACTGAAGGAATAAACTGAAAGAAAATAAGCCACCTTTTGTTGGATGAACTCATGAATTGCCATAAGTCAATAAAAATAAATGAGGTTGATACGATTGTTAAAACTGCAAAAACAATCCTAAGAAGCCTTAGCTTTTTTTGTGTCATAAAATATTACATGTTTAACCTGGCAATTTTTAATTTATTCAGGTCAATTTGTCCAATATTCATATCTGAAGCTATTCTCATGAAGCGTACATCTTCAGGTTTTTTACCAAAAAGTGAAATAGCAGCAGCATCGGCAGCGACCATATCTGTTGAAATGATTTGAGATTGAAAGAGTTTAACATCGGCTTCACTTGTTCCTCTTGGTCCGTTTTTCATCAACACTCTGTATGCATCAATAATATTTAATGTAGGTTTTTTCGAGAAAGTAGCATAATCAGCAATGCATTGGTGAAGATCGTGTAGATGCCAATATCTGCGATCCCATACAACGCCCATCAGGTTTTTCATTGAAAGTGTCATATCTGCTGAAGAATGGTGTTTTAGCACAGGCACATTAATAAACACATCAGATTCCAGAATAAGTTCATGAACTTTTGCTGATTTTAGTTTTTTAGCTTTTGAAATCGATACAGATTGATAATAACTTTCTGTGTTTGCAGGTGCTACTTTTGCACCTGCTTCCTTGGCAGCTTTTTCTATTCCGCTATTTTGATAACATTTTGCCCAATTATCACAGGTATTGTCGAAAACATACACTGTTTTAGCTCCTGCATTAAAACAGTGTTCAATAATACGTTTGACCAATGCAGGATTTGTATTGGCTGCCCTTTCAGGCGATACATCCCATCCTATATTTGGCTTTACAACAACTGTTTGTCCTGCTTTGATAAAACTTTTCATGCCCCCAAGTGCCTGTATTCCTTTATCAAACATAGCATCAGGCTTACCTCCTTTTACAGCTACCAAATCATAAACAGCATAATTATTTTCTGTTTTAAATATACTAGTTGTATTTCCAAATGCAAGTGCTGCCCCTGTCACCAGCCCGGTTGTTATTCCGGTTTTAATAAAATCCCTTCTTTTCATGGTCAGAATTTTTAAAAAACAAACCTAAGGAGTTTTTACTAAAAAATGTAATTTTGGATTAAAATTATTTAAGTGATGAGTGTTAATATTTCAGTATCTGCTAAAAATCAAATAATAAAATCATTAGTTTTTGATGTTATTGCTATTTTATTTGCTTATTTTATTCCTGCATTATCTCATATTTCAGGCCTGCCATTATATTTTGCTGAACCGATGCGGTTGGTTATCATACTTTCACTTGTGTTAACAACACGACAAAATGCATATCTTCTTGCCTTTACCTTACCTTTTTTCTCCTTTATTGTATCAGGCCATCCTGTTTTTATTAAAACACTTGTCATGAGTATGGAATTGGTCATTAATGTCTTTTTGTTTTTCCTATTCAGCAAATTTATTAAAAACTCTTTTTTTCCTATTTTCTTCAGTATTATTTTGAGCAAAATTGTTTACTATTTAGTTAAATATTTCTTTGTTTCACAATCCTTAATTGAAGGTAGTATCATCAGCACTCCTATTGTTGCGCAGTTCATTACTTTAATCACTTTTTCTTTTGTTATTTATGTATTTTTACATAAAAAAGAGAAATAAAAATGGAATGGATAATTTTTTAAAAATACTGTTACAAGGATTGATAGTCCTGATAATTGCAGCTATTGTAATGCTGTTATTTCATTTTTTTTCTAATTATAATATAGAATGGGAAATATCAGCAATGGCCATCATTATTTTCAGCTTTTTTAATCCACTTTTCAGGTTAAAAATTAAAAATAATAGTGATTATTTTAAAAAGTCAATTGTAGTATTTATCGCATTATTTTTTGATCTTAGCATTTTAGCAGCCCTGGTTTCATGGACACCTATTGTAGAAATACCATCAAAATTAAAAATTCCCGGTTTGTCAGCACTATTTTTTCCTTTAAGCTGGCTTGTAAATTCAATATTAAAGTTTTGAGACCATTTTTACAAAAACACAAGAACAATAAAATGAAGAATTTGACTTTGGTAATAATGAAAAAAGTGTTTTTATGTTTCTGCATTAGTGTTGTTATCATTTTTTCTGCTTTTGCACAAAGAAAACCAATGATTATTACCGGATATACTCAGGGGACAACTTATAGAATTACTTATTTTGATAAAAAGAAAAGAAATTTTCAGACCCAAATAGAAGAGATTTTTTTAAAAGTAAACGCTTCAGTGTCTTTGTATGAACCTTCATCCATTATCAGCAAAGTAAACCGTAATGATCAAAATGTTAAAGTAGATGATATATTTAAAAATTGCTTTATTAAGGCACTTCAAATATCTGATGAAACAAGAGGAATGTTTGACATTACGGTAGGCCCATTGGTGAAGTTATGGGGTTTTGGACTTGAAAATAAAGGGATTGTTGACAGTTTTAAAGTAGATAGTATTTTAACTTTTATAGGGTATAAAGATGTTGTATTATATAAAGATGTAGTGATAAAAAAAGATGAACGCATTCAGCTTGACTTTAATGCATTGGCACAGGGATATACTGTTGATTTGGTAGCTGGACTTTTTGATTTTTATGGAATACAAAATTATTTGATTGAAATTGGAGGAGAGGTATTTGCTAAGGGAGAAAAATCAAAAAATGCGATGTGGCAAGTTGGAATTGAAAAGCCTGATACAGTTCATGTGTCAGGAAACCAATTAATTGCAATTGTCAGACTCAAAAATATGGCCCTGGCAACTTCCGGAAGTTACAGGAAATTCTTTATAGAAAATGGAAAAAGATATGCTCATACTATCAATCCAATGACTGGCTATCCTTCATATTCCAACCTGTTAAGTGTTTCTGTTTTTGCTCCACGATGTATTGATGCTGATGCTTATGCAACAGCATTTATGGTTATGGGCTTTGATGAATCTATGAAATTTTTAGAAACACATCCTGAAATCCAGGTATTTATGATATATGTGAATGAAAATCAGCAATTAGACACCTACTACAGTTCAAAAATAGCAGAAATTTTAGATACCTTAAATAGAAAATAGAATTTTACTTCTTTAAAATAAACTTAAATCTGAGCTCTTTTTGTTTGGTGTTGATAACCATAAAGTACATCCCATCTGAATAGTTTGATAAATCAATTGTTTCTGAGATACCTGTCGAATAATTATAAGTGCCTATAGTTTTACCCGGTAAATTCTCTACCCTGATTTTATGATCAAGTGATGTAATATTGGTGTTAAAGTTTATTGTTCCATTAGATGGATTAGGGTAAATCCCAAAATAGTTACCTATTTCATCAGAGATTGAAGAGGAATAATAATGTATGACATTGGATGTATCTTTACATCCATGTGCATCAGTAACTATAACATAATACTTGCCTGAGTTTGTTGGTGTAAATGTATTGTTATTAGCACCACTAATGGCACCAAGCGACTCTTCATACCATTGATTTCCATTATTTTCAGAAGAGATTAATTTGCCTGAATTTAGAGTAATGGTAACAGGCTGAACATTATAAATGCTAACTGTTACAGGCGATGCAGTTGCTGTTTTTGAAGTTACACATTTCAGTGAAGATGTCATAAGACAACTAACAACCTGTCCATTTTTAAAAGATTTTAAAATACTATCTGATGTTCCGCTTACAAGACCATCTATTTTCCATTCATATACAGGTAATCCTCCGTTTACCGGAATTGCTTTAAACCTGATTATTTGTTCAGGACATACAGTTCCTGAAGGTGTTTGAGTTAAAGTCAATGAAGGAGTTACAGTTAAAGTAATATCCAGATTACTGTCATTTTCTGAACCTGTAACAATAGGATTTGAACCTGTTACTCTTATTCTGTAACCATTTCCGGTTACCGTTCCTAAAGGAATTGTTGCATTAATTGTATCTGATGTTATTGAACTTTTCGTTCCGATGTTAACAGGTGTGGCAAAACTCCCATTAGCATCAGATAACTGTGCTGTAAAAATATTTCCAGTGTTAAATGTTTCTCCGCTTATTGTAAAAGGAACTTTAACATTTGCACCTGAGCAAAAGGTAGTACTACCTAAGTTTGAAGTTGCAATAGTATGATTAACAGGTTTTGGAACCCAATCAATTTTTATATTTGATAGGTTGGCATTACCTGAAGGCGTTTGATGATCCTCGTTTACTCCTTTTGTAAAAGAATATGAACTTGTTATCTTGCCGCTTGTCATGCTATTTCCCCAGGCCAGCTCAATCCATATTTTATAAGGGCCATCTGCTACCTGTGTCCCCGATATATTGGTGCCATCCCAGGTAAATGTACGTGTAGAGTGAGAATTCAAGGTAGCGCCTGTCAATGCATCTACTGTATTCTTGTTTGATTTTGATGTCCAGTTTGCCAGATGATCATAATTCGAGGTTGAACTGTATTTCATTTTAGTTTTAATAAAGGTTCCTGAACTGTTTTCTATCCAGACAGCAAGCAAGTGTTTTGGTGTGTAACCACCAGAAGAAGTAGTTGTAAAAGAACAAGTTAAAGTGCCTTGTGTTTGTCCGAATGCAAAAGTACTTATAGTAATCAATAAAAAACAGAATAAATAGCTGTTAATATTTTTCATAAAACTTATTTTTAAAATTACAAATATCTACATAACCGAATATATTTTTATCTTGTTAAAAATTTTTTAATTCGAAAGTACGAACTATTAAAATATTAATTTTGAAAACTAATAATCAAGTAGTTAATGAATAAAGAATTCGATATTTTCTTTTTTGAAGCCTTTGAAGAAGAAGAAAAGGAACTTAAAAAGTACTTACCTCAACAAATCAATGCAGGTTTTAGTCCGAAAACAATTCAAGAGTATGGAAGTGAAAACCCGCCAGCACAAATAATCAGCACCAGAACTCAATCTGTTTACCCTATTGAGTGGGCAAAAAAAATAAAAGCAATTCTTTCAAGAAGCACTGGCTATGATCATTTAACAGATTACTTAAAACAATGTAATTCAATAATTGATTGTGGATACCTTCCGCTTTATTGCCATCGGGCGGTTGCTGAACATGCCCTGATGCTTTGGATGGCACTTTTGCGTAAATTACCCGATCAGATTTATAACTTCTTGACTTTCAGTCGTGACGGTTTAACAGGAAAAGAAGCATTTCAAAAAAAATTGGTTGTTTATGGTGTTGGCAATATTGGAAGTGAGGTGTGTAAAATAGGGTTAGGTCTGGGTATGGAAGTTTTTGGTGTTGAAATAGACATTAAGCATCCTCAATTTAATTATCTGGAAAAAGAAAATGGAGTAAAAACAGCGGATATCATTATTTGTGCAATGAATCTGACAGATATCAACAAAAATTATTTTAATGCAGAATTATTGTTAAAAGCTAAAGAAGGTGCAATTTTCGTTAATGTTTCACGTGGTGAAATATCCCCGTCTCTTGAGTTGTTAAAAGTGGCAAATCATTTAGGTGGTATTGGATTGGATGTTTATAATGAGGAAAAAATGTTGGCAAATTCGCTGAGAAATGGAGAAGAAATCAAAAATGAAGAGGTTAATGCTACTTTAAAATTAGCAACCATGTCGAATGTAATTTTAACACCACATAACGCATTTAACTCGGCAGAGGGTGTTAAAAGAAAGTCAGAACAAAGCATTATCCAGTTAGTAAATTACCTTGAGAAAGACGAATTTATTTGGAAAGTACCTGTAAATTAAATTGAATTAATAAAAGATTGGATAGATGATATTATTAATGAAGAATACATTTACAGACAATTTAATGTGGCATTGGCAAAAGCAATAGAGATTCCCTGATATTTTAAGAATAATTAATTGCGATCCATTACAATTTAATTGGCATGATAATTCCTTCATAATTTCTTGCTTTGTGTATTTCAAAGAAATTTTATTTTTGCAGCAATAAAAAGTGAAATTAAAAAGAAAAATAATATTCATTGTGTTGTTAGTGCCGGTCTTATCGTTGATCGCACACAACATTATTCCCCATGAACATCATCTTGTTTGTGCTGAAAAAGAAGTAACTAAACAACCTGAGATTTCTCTTAACAGCATTAAAAATTGTTGTGATCATCACTTTCCACAGACACATAAGCATGCTAAAGCTTCTTGTGTAATTACTACTCTACCTCCTGTTTCCAATACTTATATTCATTATTTTATATTAGAACAAACAATACTTGTAATTCCTGCAATAAAGGTAATAGTACTCAATTTTACTGAAAATACATTATTTTTTACTGAAGATACAATTTTTAAACTACCAGTATTACGAGCACCCCCCAGTTTAATGGTATAATTTTTTTAAACCATTAAATCGTATAAAAATGAAAAAATATCTTATAATTAACGTAATAATAGTATATCTTGCAACATTGAACGCAGCGAATGCACAAAATCATATAATTTCTGGTAGTGTAAAAGGAGTTGGAGTTGACAATAAATTATTTCCTTTAATTGGTGCAAATGTTTATTGGGCAAACATAATGGCAGGAACAGTAACCGACAACAATGGAAAATTCAAATTAGCCAGAAATATAAATACAAATTTATTGGTTATCAGTTATATAGGTTATAAGGCTGATACTATGGAAATTAAACCTGAACAGAAAGATGTAAATGTGGTTTTGTTATCTACTGTTGCATTAGATGAAATAACCATAACTGAGAAACGAGGAACAGCATATTATTCCAAGACAAATCCAATAAATATGCAGATTGTTACTCAAAACGAACTAAAAAAAGCAGCATGCTGCAATCTGTCAGAAAGTTTTGAGACAAATGCTTCTGTTGACGTGTCTTTTTCAGATGCGTTAACAGGAGCCAAACAAATTGAATTGTTGGGTTTGGCAGGTATTTATACTCAAATGCAGATGGAGAATATTCCTTCTCAACGAGGTTTAGCAAGCATTTTTGGCCTGTCTTATGTTCCTGGCCCATGGCTTGAGTCTATTCAGATTTCAAAAGGTACAGCATCGGTCAAAAATGGATTTGAATCGATAACAGGTCAAATCAATTATGAATACAGAAAACCTGATACCAGTGAAAAGTTTTACTTAAACATATTTGGTAATTCTCAAGGTCGTTTTGAAGCAAATTCCTATTCTGCTTTAAAGTTTTCTCCTCGTTTAAGCACTATGGTATTCCTGCACGGCAATTACTTTAACAATGTTCTTGACAAAAATAATGATGGTTTTTTTGATATTCCACAGTCAGAACAATTTATAGCCATGAATCGATGGAAACTTACTTTGCCAAATTTTGAAGGTCAGGCAGGTTTTTATTTTACAGAAGATAGCAAAAATGGTGGTCAGCTAAAGTACAATGAATCTACTGATAAAGGAACTAAAAATGCCTATGGTTTTGCAATATCTACTTCCAGGCTGGAGGGATTTTATAAAGGTGGTTTTATTTCAAAAAACAAAGAAAACACCAGCACTGCACTTATATTATCTGCTTCACAGCATCTTCAGAAATCCTATTTTGGGTTAAACAATTATAATGCAGGCCAAAAGTCATTTTATGCAAATTTGCTTCATCAAACTATCATTGGTAACACACATCATGGACTTGTAACAGGTGCTTCTTTTATCTATGATAATTATAATCTTTTATTTAATGATTCCGATATGAGTCATAAAGATATTGTACCTGGTGCATTTGCTGAATACACCTACAATTCTTTAAATAAACTTGTATTTATTCTTGGAGTAAGGGATGATTATCACCAGAAATATGGAAATATTTTTACTCCAAGGGCTCATATACGCTATAAGTTTAATGATAATATTACTTTACGTGCTTCAGCTGGAAAAGGTTATCGTTTTCCGAATGTTATTACAGAAAATACCATGTTGCTTGTTACCTCAAAACATATTGTATTTGAAGATCAGCCTGAAATGGAGGAAGCCTGGAATTATGGAGTTTTTCTTTCTTACAGTAAAACTAAAAATGAAATACCTTACCATCTTAATGTTGATTTTTACCGAACTGATTTTATCAATCAGGTAATTATTGATATGGACTTGTGCACCGATTTAGTACATATTTACAATCTTGCAGGTAAATCGTATGCCAACAGCATGCAGGCTGAATTTAACTTTGAACCTTTACCCCGTTTTAAAGTTATGCTGGCATACAGGATCAATGATGTTAAAACAACATATTTTGGAGTTATCAAAGAAAAAGTGATGGTGAAAAAAAGCAAAGGTGTTATAAATCTTGCTTATGCAACACCCTGGGATAAATGGAAATTTGATATAACATTTCAGTATAATGGTAAAAGCCGATTACCTCAAATTATCAATCCGGACCAAAGCATTACACAGGAATACAGCCCTTCCTTTATCAATTTAAATGCACAGATAAGTAAAAATTTTAAACACTTTGAAACCTATATTGGTGTAGAAAATATCACAGGATATATCCAGAAAAACCTGATTCTGGATTACGAAAATCCTTTTTCTTCTCAATTTGATGCATCCCGTGTATGGGGACCTGTTTTGGGAAGACGTGTTTATTCAGGAATTCGTTTAACTTTGAATTAAAATTTAATTATGAGAACAATTATTAAAATCGCTTCTTTGTTTAGCTTACTGCTGGTTTTTTCAATAGTGTCGAAATCACAACCTTCAAAACCTGCTGCAACTGTAAAAGAAGCAAGTTTCAGTGTGAACATGCATTGTGAGTCGTGCAAGGAAAAAATTGGCAAAAGTTTAGCCTACGAAAAAGGAGTTAAATCATTCAGCGTTAACCTTGAAGAAAAAAAGGTAACTGTAAAATATGATCCAACTAAAACGACTGCCGATATTATTAGCAAATCAATAGTTAAGTTGGGCTATACAGTAACTCCTTTGGCTGCCGGAACAAAATGTCCTGAATCACATAGTTGTCCAAAAGCGAAAACTGGCTGCCCTGATGGTCATTAATTGACAACTGGGTACAGTATAACTTTATAAGGAAAATTTAATTATAAAACCTGATGATGTTTTTCATCAGGTTTATTTTTATAAAAAAATCAGCCCAGAAAAATAATCAATAATTAATCATTTGCGAGAATTATATAAGAAATCTTATTTTTGTCCACCTCAAAATTCCAATTTTAAACTTAAAATAATGAGTCAAAAACAACTTTTATTAGGTGACGAAGCAATAGCACAGGGTGCTATAGATGCTGGTCTCAGCGGAATATATGCCTATCCTGGTACTCCTTCGACAGAAATAACCGAATATATTGAGCACAGCAGTGAAGCCAAAGAAAAGGGGATTAAACACCAATGGGCAGCCAACGAGAAAACAGCAGTGGAAATAGCAATGGGTCTATCGTATGCTGGTAAAAGGGCTATGTCGTGCATGAAGCATGTTGGATTGAATGTTGCAGCCGATGCTTTTATGAATTCGTCTGTTACAGGTGTCAATGGTGGCTTGATTGTGGTAGCTGCCGATGACCCAAGCATGCACAGCTCACAAAACGAACAGGATTCTCGTTATTATGGACGATTTGCTATGTTACCAATACTTGAACCCTCCAGTCAGCAGGAAGCTTACGACATGGTTCATTATGGTTTTAATCTTTCAGAAAAAGTAAAATTACCAGTGTTGATGCGTATTACTACACGTCTGGCACATTCCAGAGCTGGTGTTGTTAGAAAATCTGCAAAAAATCAAAATGAGATAAAATTACCTGAAAATCTTCGGCAATATGTGCTGTTACCATCAATTGCAAGAAAACAATATAAAGACTTATTAAACAAACAGGAAATACTTGAAAGTGAATCATCTTTGTCGCCTTTTAACATATATTTTGATGGTAAAGACAAGCGAACTGGAGTAATAGCTTGTGGATTGGCATACAATTACTATCTTGAAAACTTTAATGATCAATTATCACCATTTCCATTGTTAAAACTGTCTCAATATCCTTTGCCTAAGAAGATGGTAAACAGATTATATGAGGAATGTGATTCGCTTTTAATACTTGAAGATGGTTATCCCCTGATAGAAGAATTTTTAAGAGGTTTCTTTAATTCAGGCAAGCCTATTCATGGCCGCTTAGATGGCAGTATTCCGCGTGATGGTGAATTGAATGCAAATATAGTTGGCAAAGCATTAAATATTGAACAGCATGAAGGCGAAAGTGAACCAGATTTTATGGTTGGTCGTCCACCCTCTTTTTGTCCAGGTTGCTCACATATTGATTCATATACAGCTCTGAATGAGGCTCTTGAAGAATATGGTGGTGGAAGGGTGATGTCGGATATTGGTTGCTATACACTTGCGGCATTACCACCATTTAACACTATAAATTCCTGTGTTGACATGGGAGCATCCATCACGATGGCAAAAGGACTGTCTGATGCAGGAATAGTACCTGCTGTAGCTGTAATTGGTGATAGTACTTTTACGCATTCAGGAATTACCGGTTTGCTTGATGCAGCAAATGCCAATGCTCCTATTACAGTAATGATATTAGACAATGGAACAACAGGTATGACAGGAGGCCAACCTTCACCAGGTTTGGGTAAAATTGAAGATATTTGTAAAAGTGTAGGTGTTAAACCTGAACATATAAGAATTCTTAATCCTCTGAAAAAGTATCATGAAGAAAATGTTAAAATAATAAAAGAGGAATTGGCCTACAATGGTGTTTCAGTGGTAATACCCCGAAGAGAGTGTATACAGACGCTGAATAAAAAACTGAAAGAAAAAGCAAAAGAAGAAGTAACAGTATAATTTAAAACACATGAAAAAAGACATAATTTTAGCCGGTGTAGGCGGACAGGGAATATTATCAATAGCTACTGTTATTGGCTACATTGCTGTAAACCAAAACCTTTACCTGAAACAATCTGAAGTACATGGAATGAGCCAGCGTGGTGGTGATGTGTCATCGCATTTAAGAATATCGAATAAAACGATTGCTTCTGATTTAATACCAAAAGGAAAAGCAGATATGATTTTATCGGTTGAGCCATTAGAGTCATTAAGATATCTTCCGTATTTATCATCTGAAGGCTGGATTGTTACCAATAATAAACCATTTGTCAATATTCCCAATTATCCTGAAATTGAAAAGGTATTGTCAACAATTCAACAAAAAACAAGGTATATTTTAATTGATGCAGATAAAATTGCCAAAGAATCAGGTTCAGCACGCAGTGCCAATATGGTAATGTTGGGTGCTGCCTCGCCATTTCTGGGTTTTGATGATGACTGTTTTATAAATGCTATGAAAGCGATTTTCGGACGTAAAGGAGATGATATTGTTGAGAAAAATATTCTTGCATTTAAAGCAGGAAAGACATTTGCTGCATCACATTCTTAAATTATGCAATACAACTTTTTAAGTCTTATAATTAATTAATTTTCATTAATTTAAATAGATTTTACTCTTTGTATATTATATTTGCAGGTTGAAATACTCAATTTATGGATAGCTTAAATATGGATCAAGACATCAAAGAGCTTTATTTTGGCCAGCGGCTTTGGATCAACCGAATCCGTTTTTATAAAGACCAGCTGGCTATTTTGCAAAAAAACCTCGACAAATTAGTTAAATACTTTCCTCATCCTGAAGTGATGTCTGAGGTTGAACAATATCAGAATAAAATTATTGTTTATTCGGATGTAGCTGACAGACTAATCAAAGATTATAAGATATTGCGAAATAAAACATCAGAACTGAATGGTCATTCAGTGGCAGAAGATCATCTGTCTATCAGAAATGTTCATTATGATCTTAAAATAAAAGCCGATGGCTTTATTAAGTTTTTTGAAGACTTAAAAAATGATTTTCTGGTATTTTACACTTCACACAATCTTTCAGAAAATCATACAAACAAAAAGTAATCCTACTTCTTTTCCAATTTTCTGACCAGACTTTCAAGTATTGCTGTTGGTATAGGGCCTGCTATTTCAGTATTTAGCTTAGTTTCAAGTGTGGCATAAAAGTCAGGTTTATTTACATTTTCTCTTATTTTAGCAATCGTATATGCGGGTTTATTCATGTTTAACGCCTCTTCATCAAGATCAGGCGTTTGAATATATGTTCCAAGATATTTATAAAGTTCCAGTAAATCTCCTGCATCGTTAAGTGTGTTTTTAAAAGTACCCTGAGATGCAATTTTATAAACTAAAAGAGGTGTAAGATCAACAGCACTAACATTTCTTACAATATTTGTACCTGTATAAATAACATTTCTGTCTCCAGAAGGACGATAATTAGCTCCTGAGGTTACAATGTCATTATCTGAGAGCTGATCGGCTTCAGTAAGTGGTTCAAAATGATTGTTATAAAGAATAATAGAATCTGTACGGGAAACAGATTTAATATAGTAGAGGTGGATGTCAGGTGATAAATTAATGAAAAAGTTTCTTCCGAAAATATCCATCATTTGTTTTTTCTCAAAATCTTTACAGGAATTGAAAAGTTCAATATTATTTTTTGCAGCAGGTTTTGCTGTTATCATCCGGGTATAAACTGTTCTCCATGTCAGATACATAAAGGGTTTATCACCAAAAATCTCTGTCATTTTGGTATAAGGTGGAAAAACAACTTCCCTGTATGGTTCTGTTGAATTTTCAGGGGCTTTTGCAACAATGTTTCCTTTGCTATCCATAAAAGGAAAAGTAGCTGTTTTTAATATTACATCGCTAACTTCAGAATTCGAGCTATCTGATACTACCATATCTGTTACAATACTCGGATTAAATAAATATACTTCAGCTTTATTTTCGGTTGCTACATTGTACATTAGAAAATAACCACCAATTCTGACATTACCCATCGACTGATATGTTCCGATATCATGTGTTTCGGCAAACTTTTTAGCTACATTCAGGTAACTTGATGAAGGAATCAATACTGCAGGTTTTTCAAAAGTAAGCGTTATTTTTTCTTCAGTTTCAGAGGTATTAAACCTGAAAACCTCAGTACGCCCTCCACCATCAAGAATACCAAAAAGGATTAAAATCTTTCTTTTAGGTACGTCTCTTTGTGTGATAGAGATGTTTTTTCCTGAATTTATCTTTCTTCCTACTGTAACAATGCCATAAGTTTCACGTGACTGAACAAGCTCATTATCTTCAAGATAGTTGTTTTTTAAAGATATTATTCCTGCATAAACAGTAACACCTTTTGGAGTTTCATTGATGATTTTTATTCCAATGTCTTTTGCAGAAGAAATATATACTGCAAATATTAAAAAAATGACTGCACAGAATTTTTTCATGATTTTATTTGATTATAACCTTTTTTAACGATTTTTCATTGCTTAAATTCAAATTTAAAAATAATAAAATAATCGTAAAAAAATTTAGTTCTTAAAAAAATCTTTATAAGCTTCAATCCAGGTAAATATATACTTACCCAAAACATCAAACTCAAGGTTGACAATTGTTTCTAAATTTATAAATTGAAAGTTAGTGACCTGATAAGTGTAAGGAATTATAGCTACAGTAAATTCACCTGCTTTATTATTTACATTAAAGGCTGTTAAGCTTACTCCGTCCACACATATTGAACCTTTTTCTACCAGTAAGTGATTTTGACCGGGTTTAAAGCGGAAAGTATAATACCAACTGCCATCAGCTTCTTTTCTATCAATACATTTGGCAGTAGTATCTACATGACCTTGTACAATATGACCATCAAACCTGCTGTCCATTCTAAGACTTCTTTCGAGATTTACATAATCTCCAATTTTTAAAAAACCAAGATTTGTTTTATTAAGTGTTTCCTCAACTGCTGTGATCTGATACTGATTGTTTAGTATCTTTTCAATAGTAAGACAAACACCATTATGCGAAACACTCTGATCAATATGTAAATCGTTGATAATATTTGTTTCGATAATTAAACTTAAATTGGTTCCTTTTTTTTCAAACCCGGCTATTTTGCCCATGGTTTCTACAATTCCACTAAACATTTTATCTGATGATTGTTACTGTTCCTGTAATTTTTTTCTCTTTGTTTCCTTCTCTGAATAATTGATAAATGGTGCAAATGTAATAGTATGTTCCAGGCGTACAGTCTTTTCCTGACAACATTTCTTTTCCATCCCAATTTATTTCAGGGTCGGAAGTCTGAAATACAATTTGCCCCCAACGGTTATATATTTTCAAATCAATTTTTGGAACATGCATTTTTCCTTTCAGCGGCACCATCAGATCATTTATACCATCACCATTTGGTGTAAATACATTTGGCAATTCGTATGTTGGGCAATTTTCAACACAAGCCTGATTTGAGAAAATACTTTCATTGCCAAAAGAATCAACAGCAGTAACTAAATAACATCCTGCAAGAGAAAATTCAAGGATTGGTCTGTTGTCATTATATGATCGGCTGTTTCGGTTAAGAATATTGGCTATCAATGTATAACGGTCTTCTGCCAGTTTTGAATAATATACATTGAATGACATGATTTCTTTTGTGCATAATGTGTCTTCAAAATACCATACAAGCTGATTCCTGACTTCTGTACAAACTGCTTTGGCAATCAGGATAGGGGCACAAGGAGCAATTGTATCAACAGGTTCAGTACATATTTCCTGCGACCAGTTCAGAATAGGGTAAACATAACTTTTTCCCTGAGTATAATAACCGTTTGAGCGTACTTTATAACAATATGTTTGGCCATTAATTAGATTGTTATCGGTGTAATGCAGATTATTTGTTGTTGCAATAGAATCAAAAAGCTGTGTGATGTCATTTTTTCTGTAAATGGTATAGAATTCATTTTTCCAGGGGACTCTTACATCATAGTTTAATGTAATATTGTGGTGTGATGCAACATTTTTCAGGAATATCGAACTGGCAGGTTGACTTTTTCCTAATAAAACAGAATTGCTTGATTCGGTGCAATAAAATTCAACCTGATAGGTCATTTGATTAGAAACTGTATTTTGCAGAGAATCAATCAACACTGTGTCGTTAAGTTGATAAAATGATGGTTCATTGAATACTTTATAGGCTGTAAAAGGTAATCCGTTTACTGATTTTAAAACTACAATTTTATAAGGAGCCTGATATAGCTGGGTATCCAGCTCGGTTGGTTTTGACCAATCTACATAAACAATCCCATTAACCTCATCAGTTTTGTTGACAGAAACATGAGTTATAACAGGAAGTTCTTTTTTTTGTGTTGCACACACTTCATACGAAGCATAGCCCTCTACTGGTTCAAAGTTGCCTTCACTAAGGTATATTGCTGTAATTCTGTAGCAATAGGTTATTCCGGGAATAAGACCTGTTCCATTATTGTTGTCAAAAAAATGAGTACTATCGGGATGAGTGGTGGTGGCAACTTTTACAAAGCTTGTATATGCAGGTATTCCTGTTTCGCATGTACTGGTGTCCCAGTAAGAAGAATCTGTTTTGCGATAAATGTTATATCCTTTTACATTGTTGCAAACGCCTGGTTTATCCCATTTCAGGTCGATACCTTTGATTGTATTTTTTATGGTCAGATTTTGTGGAGCAGGTCCAATTACTTTAATAAAAAAATGCTCAAGATCGGCTAAAGGTATTAGTTCATGGTCATCAACAACTTTAAAAACAACGGAATAAGGTTCTTTACGGATATGATTGCAAGAGGGTGTCCATGTGAATGTTGAAGAAACATCTTTATAACCAAATGCTGGCGAGGGAGAAAAATTTGCCCATGGAGCACTTACTGCAAATGGGCCTCCCAAAGCTGTTAGTTTTAATTTTTGAAAAATATCTTTATCATGCGCCTGGACAGGAATGCTTAAAGTAATAGCTTTTCCGGCTTCAACACAAGTGTCAGCAATATTATCAATATAAGGGGGATTGTTAATGCCTTTTTCTACAATAATCTGCATATCCCGGATCATATAGCCTATCCTTTCCTTATTTCTATATTCTTCAATCAGGATGGCAATGTTCCAAATACCAATAGAGTCGGGATAGTTCCAGACAATATCACCTGTATATTGGTTTATTGTGAATCCATTTTTTGCCCATGGTAAATAGTATCCGCTAACATTTTTACCAACAGCTTGTTTTGGGGGAATGAGTGAAAAAACCAGGCTGTCGCCATCAGGATCATAGGCCCCAGGATTATGAATATATACTTGTTTTACTTCAGCAAAATCGATAGGTGGCTGTATTAAAACCGGGGATCTGTTTGTTCCTTTGAACTTGCTTATTATCAGGTTGGTTTCGATATAAAAGGGTGTTAGAACACTTGCGTCCATATTCAAAATTTTATCAATGCGATTTGGATCATAAAATGATATGGTATAATTACCTGGTCCCGGATATATGTGTATCGTGCGGTAAGTATTGTAGAGTGTACTGTTTCCTTTATATTCTCTTATTTCAAGTTTTACATTTTCTTTTGTATTATCACCAAAATAAATATCAATATCATCTCTGTTAGCAGGACTAGTTAATTCAGTATAGTAAACAACAGTTATTTCATATTTATACTCATCAGGATTACCTATTTGTTTGTATATTATTTCGCCTGCCCTTGCATGAGTTGCAATGGAATGGTTCCATGAGAATATCAAAATCAAGATTGTTATTAAAGCTATTAACGCCTTCATGAATATGATTTTACTGTTTCAAAAATACGAAAAAATCAGACCATTAATCATTATAAGCATCTATTAGACGTAAATATTATTAAAAAGGTTTTGTTTTTACCGTTAAAAGTATTTTTAAAATACATTTGCTGTGATTTGTAATGAGAGAATTGAATTTTTTTAAGTCTTTTTAAATAAACAGTGATGATAAAAGTAAAAGTAAATAGTTTTTACATTGTTATACCACTCATTTTGGGGATTTTAGCAAGAATACTGTACTTATTAGCAGACAAAAATAATCCATTTGCTTTTTACCCGATTATTGATGAAAAGGAATTTTTTGAAATGGCAAGTGAAATAGTTAAAAATGGCCCTTTTTCACCTGAACATTTCTGGCATCCTCCCCTTTATTCTTACTTTTTAGCATTTTTAATATTTATTGGCTTTGGTATCAAAGGCATAATAGTAGTTCAAATGATTATTGGTCTTTCAGGCGTTTTATTGTTGTATCTTACGCTTGAAAAATATTACAAAACTATAGGTTTGATTGCTTCAATCTGCTGGGCTGTTTTTCCTCTCCAGTTATTTTTGGAAACCCGACTATTGTCCGAAAATTTATTTATTTTTATGCTATTGCTGTTTTTCTGGTTTTTTTGCCTTGAAAAAAAGATTAAATTTAAAAACTATTATCTGGCATTATTAGTTGGATTACTGGTTGTTACAAGGTCTCAATTCATTATTATTCTATTGTTGTGGATTGTTATTTTATTTTTTATTGAAAAAGAAAAGGTTAAAACAATACTTGCAGTTTTTGCAATTTCATTAATCTTTCCACTTGCAGTATCATTACACAATTACAGCAAGACAAAAGGAAAATTGTTTTTTATTTCAAGCAACGGACCTGTTAATCTTTATCTTGGAAATTCAAAAAACATTGAAGAAACACTTAACATTCGTCCTATCGACTGGAAGGAGAATTTTTTTCCATCATTGTATGATGAGGCAGGGATACATTTTTTACCTGCTGATACAAACAAAACCTACCCCTATCTTTTATCAAAATTCCTGATTAAAAAAACACTGCACGAAAGCAGTAATTTACAGGTTCTGATAAATAATTTTCTGCAAAAAACATTCATTGTAATCCATTCTTCAGAAACACCCCGAAATTATAATATTTACGACTGGAGGAGTTTTAATTGGTATTTAAAGCTGTTTATTGTTGAAAAACCAATCCGACTGCCACTGGCATTGTTTCTTTATGCTTCTCTTATTTTTTTGTTCATTAGTTGGAGACAATTAAAAAACGATAAAATATTACTGTTTTCAGCCCTCATTATTTTTGGAACATTATTTACATCAATTATTTTTTTCAATGCTTTCAGATACAGACTAACTGTTGTTCCATGGATAATCGCTACTGCTGTAATGTTTTATAAAAATTATTCAAGGATACCTAAGCTAATGATTTTCAATGTAGTTTTAATAGTTATTTTTGGTACAGGTATTTCCAAATCGTTTTTAATACAAAAAATTCCGCTATCAGAAACATACAGGCTGGCAGGTGATGCAATGGTAGAAAAAACGAAGTTTGAAAAAGCAATGATTTTTTATGAAAAATCGAGAAACAGTGCTGAAAAGGAAAATGCTCCTGATTATGTATTTAAAGCAATAACAAAGAAAGAAATTAATGTATCATTACTCATGGGTGATAACGAAAGAGCAAAATCATTGCTAAATAAGGCCACTGAAAATGGAATTAACGATGCCATGCTGTTGTATAATAAAGCATTATCGGCTTATGAATCAGAAAATTATTATGTAGCTATAGAGAATTATACTTTATCCATTCAAATGAAAGATATTAAGGTTTTGCCTCTGGCTTATCATGGCAGAGCATTGTGTTTCATCAGAATATCTGAAAAAGATAAGGCTTTCAGAGATCTTGACTCAGCTATCTTGTTAAAACCGGATTATGCTGAGGCATGGTCTAACAGGGGAATTTTGAAAGGTCAAAGTGGTGATGCATTGGCAGCTATTAACGATTTAAGTAAAGCTATACAATTAAACCCTGAATATATTAAAGCATATACAAACAGGGGAATTGGTTATTTAAGTACCGGTAAATACACGATGGCTATTCAGGATTTTAGTAAGGCACTGCAAATTGATTCATTAAACCCTGAAGCATATTATTTACGTGGCATGGCATTAATAGAAACAGGAAAACAATTTGAAGGTTGTCAGGATTTAACAAAATCAGCAAAACTTGGTTTCAAAAAGGCAGAACAAGACATGAAGACATATTGTAAGTAATTTCATTTATCAGTGTTTTTTAATGCATTTTTATCATTTTTGTCGAGTTGCCTGAGTTCAAAAATGGTAGTTGCCATATATTTTTTGTCACTGACATAAATTTCTGCCATTACTGAGTAGTTTGTTCCGGTGTAAATAGTAAATGGTTTAAAAGAAATTCGAATAGTAATTTGTTGTTTGGGACGTAAAACAAATTCTGTCAATTTTCGGGTTTTATTTTTATAATATAACTTCATGGATACTTTTTCCAACAATTCACTACTTTTACCCCTTATAAGATATGCATTTCCTATTTTTACAGTGATTTCTTTGTTACTATTGTTTTTTATTATAAAAGATGCTTCACCTATCTGCCGTCCAACTGTATATTTTATTAATTCTTTTTGTCCTTTGAAACTTAATAAAGAAGTGTCTTTTTGTGCCTGAACAAAACACACAACATTTAATAAAACACAAATGAGGATAACCTGCTTCAATATAGATTTTACAATTTTTATCAATATTATTGTTTATTTTCAGGTGGAGGACTAAAATACACTTTTACAGGAATATTAACCTGTGATTTTACTTTTCTGCCTTTAAACATCGCAGGTTTCCACGTTGGCATTTCATAAACTACTTCCAAAAGTCTTTTATCGGCCAAAGGGCATACACTTCTTACTATTCTGGCTTCAGTGACTGAACCATCTATTTCAACAACAAAAGATACCATCATTGTTCCCAGACATTCCGAAGGATTAATGTCTTTTAGGCCGCTACGAAGATAGGCATATAATGAGTCGTTGCCGTAGGGGAATGCTGGCAGGCTATCTACTTCATAACTCTGATAAACCCGATGATAGTCAGCCGTATCCTGTGCATTTAAACAAGTTACAATTATCAGAAAACCTGTTAAGAATATGAATTTTCTCATTTTAATTTAAGTCATTTTTGTTCAATTTTCCTGCCGAATCAATACCCATATTTTTCTTTCCACTGAGAACGAAGATATTTTCTTGATTCTTCTTCTCTTGGATTTTTTCCAGGGTCAAATAGTTTAGTTCCTTTAATTTTATCTGGTAAAAACTCAAGCTCAATAAAATTACCGTCAAAAGAGTGTGCATATTTATAATCTTTGCCATAACCAAGATTTTTCATTAGTTTGGTAGGTGCATTTCTTAAATGCAGCGGCACAGGTAAATCACCGTGTTTTTCAACCAGGGAATATGCTTCTTCAATAGCCATATAGCTGCTGTTACTTTTTATTGAGCAAGCAAGGTAAATTGCTGTTTGCGACAAAATAATCCTTGCTTCAGGCATGCCTACCACATCAATTGCCTGAAAGCAGTTATTGGCAAGTAAAAGTGCATTTGGATTGGCATTTCCTATATCTTCGGAGGCCAGTATCAGCATTCTCCTGGCAATAAACTTAGGGTCTTCGCCACCTGATAACATTCGTGCCAAATAATAAACGGCAGCATTGGGATCGCTTCCTCTTACTGATTTAATAAAAGCGGAAATGATGTCATAATGCATTTCCCCATTTTTATCATAAAATGCAATATTTTTTTGGAGAATTTCAGTTACTACGGCATTGTTAAATCGGACCTGTGAAGTATTGCTTTGATCGGCCACCAACTCAACTATATTCAACAATTTACGTGCATCACCACCTGAAAATCGTAACATAGCATCCCATTCTTCTATAACAATCTCTCTCTCTTTCAGAAAAATATCATGCTTAACAACATGATTTACCAACTGTTGAAGCTCTTCTTTTCCAAGGTCTTTTAAAACATATACCTGGCATCTTGAGAGTAAAGCAGGGTTTACTTCAAAAGAAGGATTTTCGGTAGTAGCACCAATAAATATAATGAAACCTTTTTCGATAGCACCAAGCAGTGCATCCTGTTGTCCTTTATTAAAACGATGTATTTCATCTAAAAAAAGCAATACCTGACCAGTTTTTTTAGAAATATCAATAACTTCACGAACTTCTTTTACTCCCACCTGTATTGCACTTAAAGCAAAAAATCTTTTTTCAAGTCTTGAGGCAATGATATTTGCCAATGTTGTTTTCCCGACTCCCGGTGGCCCCCAAAAAATCATGGAAGGTATTTTTCCACTTTCTATTGCTTTACGCAAAACAGCTTCCTGTCCGACCAAATGTTGTTGACCTATAAATTCATCAAGCGTTTTTGGCCGAACTCTTTCTGCTAATGGTTTAAGTAGTTTATCACTCATGCTACAAAGTTCGTAAATGATGCTGAAACTTTATCATAGTACTGAATTTTGGTATTAATTATTTATTTTTGTTGAAATTATAAAATACAATGTTATGAAAAATGGTATTATGGCTTTATTTTTTGTTGTAATTTCATTTAATGTGTTTTCACAACAATCACAATCTTTTAAAGCTAATGATAGTGAAGCTTTGTTTTACACAATATTTGGTGAAGGAGCCAAAGTTGTTATCTTATACGGGGGGCCGGGTTATGGCTGTAAAACAATTTTTGACTGGTCTAAAATTATTAAAAATCGTCAACTGATTTTTTTTGATCAGAGAGGAACAGGTTTGTCAAAAAATGTACGTCAGGATACATCTACTATAAATTTAAGAACCTCGGTAAGTGATATTGAATCGTTACGTCAGCACCTGAAAGAAGATAAACTGGTCATTATTGGGTATTCCTGGGGTGCTGCCCTTGCAATGGCTTATGCAGCGAGCTATCCCGACAAAGTTGCAAATCTTGTTCTGATATCGCCTATGGGTCCCGACCTGAGCTACAATACTGAGATGTTTTACAATATTTTATCACGCAGAAGTAAAGAAGAAAGAGATTCGTTAAACTATTGGTTTCAAAAAGATGTTATTGAAAAAGATGAAATAACAGCCTATAAAAATCAGGTTTTCTACACTTATATACCGTATTTCTTTAATCATGAAAAGGGTGAACAACTGTTATGGAACTTAATCAACAATGCTGACTTTAACGCAACGATGTTTAATTTAATGTGGCAAGACCTGAATAAAATCAAATTTGATGTTAAAGAAAATTTAAAAAAATATAATGGGAAATGCACAATTATCAGAGGACAACAGGATGTAATTAGTTATAAGGTAATTGTTCAGATTAAGGATATATTACCACAAGTGTTGATCAATGAAATGGCAGCCTGCGGTCATTTTGTGGATTTGGAAATTCCGGATTCTTTTCCATATTTAATAAATAGTGGGTTGAAATAACAAATAAATTAGATGGTATTACACATTTAGTAGTGCTTCTTTAAGTAAAAGTGTATTTTTGAGGTTCATCAATTATTTATTCATTGGACTTATCTGTTTATCAAAGCGAAAAATTTGAAGAAAATGAAGAGTTAAAACTTGCATTTCACTTCGTACAATACACTCATCGTAATTTATTCCTTACCGGAAATGCAGGTACAGGTAAAACAACATTTTTAAGAAATTTAAAAGAAAAATCTTTTAAAAGAATGGTCATTGTAGCACCTACGGGCGTTGCAGCCATTAATGCAGGTGGTGTTACCATTCATTCTTTTTTTCAATTGCCATTCGGCCCAATTGTTCCTGTTGATTACCGCAATATTGATGAGTTTAGCCAGTTACCTGTTAGCAGATTAAGTGCAAATACTCAAAAAATTAACAGACAAAAAATTGCTATTATTAAAAGCCTTGACTTGCTTGTTATTGACGAAATCAGCATGGTTCGTGCCGATTTGCTGGATGGCATTGATGAAGTGTTAAGACGATATAAAAATCGCAATAAACCTTTTGGTGGTGTTCAGCTTTTAATGATTGGCGATATGCACCAATTGGCACCTGTTGTTAAGGACGATGAGTGGGAAATATTACGAAATCATTACAATACTGTATTTTTCTTTAGTAGCAAAGCACTTCAGGAAACTGATTATGTTTCAATTGAGCTAAAACATATTTTTCGTCAAAGTGACCGAAATTTTATAAGCTTGCTTAACAAAGTTCGGAAAAACGATATTGACCAGGAGTTACTTGCTGAACTTAATGAAAGGTATATTTATAATGTTGAAAAAGAAGGGCGTGAAGGTTATATTATTCTCACTACCCACAATGCTAAAGCCAAAGAAATCAATGATTTTCGTTTGAATGAACTTAATGAGAAATCACATAAATTCAAAGCTGAAATTAAGGGAGATTTTCCTGAATATTCCTATCCGACTGAATATGAGCTTGAATTAAAAGTGGGTGCTCAGGTGATGTTTGTAAAAAACGACAGTTCACCATTAAAACGCTACTACAACGGAAAAATAGGTAAAATTGTTGAATTTGATGAAGAAACAATTCTTATAGAGTGTGAGGATGAAGATGATTTGATAGATTGTGGAAAAGAAGTTTGGGAAAATATCCGATATGAAATTGATGATGAAAGCAAAGAAATAAAAGAGGATGTTATTGGTAAATTCGTACAATATCCGCTTAAATTAGCCTGGGCTATCACCATTCACAAAAGTCAGGGCCTTACATTTGAAAAAGCCATTATTGATGCCAGAGCTGCATTTGCTTATGGGCAGGTTTATGTAGCACTCAGCCGTTGCCGATCGCTCGAAGGATTAATATTAAGCTCAAAAATTTCTTTCAGCAGTATTAAAACAAATCAATCAATAATTTCTTTTGCAGATGAGTTGGAAGAAAAGCTCCCCGATTTGAATATTCTGGAAGACTCAAAAAAAGCTTTTCAGGAAATGCTGATAAAAGAACTTTTTGATTTTTCATTTTTCGTGAAACGCATTTCTTACCTCAGTAATCTCCTGAGAGATAATATCACAGTAGTGCCTCAGGAATTGTTTGATGTCATTATGAAAGTGTATGAATTGTTAAAAACGGAAATCATAGGCGTAGCAGATAAATTTTACCCCCAGCTTGAGCAAATGTTTGCCAATAAAGAACTTCCCGAACACAATGAATTTCTGCAAACAAGGATAAAAAAAGCTTCAGCATATTTTCTTGAAAAAACAGAAAGCATTTTAAAAAATAACTTTGCTGAGCTTGATATTGATATTGACAATAAAGCCATTCGAAAAACTGTTTCAGATATTATCACAAAAATAACTGATGAACTCAATGTAAAATTAGCATGTCTTCATGAATGTACCAATGGTTTTAATACAATCAAGTTTTTGGATATCAGAGCTAAAGCTTCTATTGAAAAAGTTGAAATAAAACCAGGTTTTAAAAAGCAAAAAGAAATAGGTCAAAGAAATCATGAACATCCCAAATTATATTCAATGCTCAGAAGCTGGAGAAATATAAAGGCAGAAGAGCAAGATGTACCTGTTTACATGGTTTTGCCACAAAAAACGATGAGTGAAATATCTATGAGTTTGCCTGCATCTATCAAAGAATTGAAAAAGATACATGGAATGGGCGTTAAAAAATTGCAGAAATATGGTGAAGAAATTTTTTCAATCATTACAGCTTACAGAAAGGAAATTAATTTGGATAGTGATGATTATGAGATGTTTGAGAAAGAAGTAAAAGTAAAAAAAGTAAGAGGAGGATCAGCACTTCTGAGTTTTGAGTTGTTTAAATCAGGAAAAAGTATCAATGAAATTGCAAACGAGAGAGGAATGTCGCCTGTTACAATTGAAGGTCATCTTACTATGTTTGTAAAAGAGGGAAAGTTAAAAATTGAGGAAATTGTTTCCCCTGAAAAAGTTTATTTTATCTCCGAATGGTTTTTGAAAATGAAAGACCTGAGCCTGACCAATGCAAAAAATGCCTTGGGGGAAGGTGTTTCTTATGGAGAACTTAAAATGGTGCTTTCACACCTTGAATTTGAGGGGAAAATTCAAAAATCAAACTAAAAATCGTTTAAAGTTTGCCAGATTTTGTCTTTTAACTGTTTAAGACCAGAGCCTGTTACAGCAGAGATAAAAATCATTGGCTTATTATCCGGTTGTATTTTTTCCAGTTCTTTTTGTATTTCGTGATCTATCAGGTCACATTTTGTAACTGCTACAATCCTTTTCTTATTTAACAAAGACGGATTATACTTCTCCAGTTCATTGATAAGTGTATTGTATTGATTTTCAATATCAAGGTTTTCAGCACTTACCATAAATAGCAGCACAGAATTGCGTTCAATATGGCGTAAAAACCGCAACCCCAATCCTTTACCTGCATGTGCACCTTCAATAATTCCTGGTATATCTGCTACCACAAACGACCTGTAACCTATGTGTTTAACAACCCCTACAGATGGCACGAGTGTGGTGAAGGGATAATTGGCAATTTTAGGTTTTGCAGCAGAAATTACACTTAACAATGTGGATTTGCCAACATTCGGAAAACCTACCAGTCCAACATCAGCAAGGAGTTTTAGTTCAAGAATTATAGTGGCTTCAATACCGGATATTCCGGGTTGTGCAAATTGCGGTGTTTGGCGTGTAGAGGATCGAAATTGCCAGTTGCCTAAGCCTCCTTTGCCACCTTCCAGTAAAATTTTCTCTTCTCCATCATGGGTAATATCAAGTAGTATTTCTTCTGAATCAGCATTTTTAGCAATAGTACCAAGTGGAACTTCAATTATTATATCTTTTCCATTTGCTCCAGTTTTATTTTGTTCTGCACCATTATATCCATTTTCTGCTGACAAGTGTTTAGTGTATCTTAAATGAAGCAATGTCCACATATTTTTATTACCACGAAGAATAACATGACCACCCCTTCCACCATCACCACCATCGGGGCCACCCTTTCGTGTAAGCTTGTCGCGATGAAAATGAACAGATCCTGCACCACCTGAGCCGGAACGACAAAATATTTTTATCTGGTCAATAAAATTTTGTTCTGCCATATTAATAAAATTTAGCAGAATCGGCTATCAGGGATTTTAGAAAATGATAACAATGGCAATAATTAAAACAGCAACAACAGCAATAAATGCAATTGACTTAAGTTCATTTTTTTGTTTAATGACAATCGAATCAAGTTTTGATTGTGCCTCATGGTCATCTGGCTTTACACTCAATGCTTTTTTATAATAACGTCTTGCCATTTTATATATCTCAATCTTTTCAAAATCTGATGCTCCCTGCATGTGTTCACGGTAAAGTTTTTCTTCCGGACTTAAATTTTGCTCATTTTCGTGATGGATCATACTATTATTTTATTTTCAAATTTATTGATATTCATGAAACTGACAAAAATCAAATAAAACGGGTTTAAATTTCACTATTATTCGTATTTTGTAAGGTTATCAAATCTCGAAAGGAACAAGGCTGTTTTTATTATTTCAGTATCCCTTTCAGTTTCTTTTTTGCTTCTTCTTCAAGCAATTTTTTCTTTTTTTCAGCCTCCAGTCTTGCTTTTTCTTCCAGGTCTTTTTTCTTTTTTTCAGCTTCAAGGCGTAAGCGCTCTTGTTCCTGTTTTGCTTTATTTTCAAGAATTTGTTTTTGTCTTTCAGCTTCCTGCCTTGCTACATTTTCAGCATTTTGCTTTTGCTTATTCAATTCCTGTTCGGCTTTTTCTTTTGCTACTTCAGTCACACTTTTTGTGATTTTTTTAACTGATGTTTTTATTTGTGGCTTATCATAACTTCCTGTAATATAAATAAATACAAGTACTGTTTCACCCACCAGATCAGCTATACTACTAATTCCTAGACTGGAAATCAAATTGGCTGATTTGTTTTTAAGCTCACTTACAGGCACATCCGCTTTAATTTCATAATTCATGCTTTTATCAAGTCCGTTATAACCACTGACAGTAAAATTTGTTTTATCAATTTTAAAGTTCATCGGATTCAGTGTTAGTTTTCCGTTTTTAATCAAATACGAAGGTTTGATGCTTTTTAGTGTTGGGTTTTTCAAATATTTCATTTCCAGGGCATCTGCTGCCATGCTGAGCGGTATAAAATCAACAATTCCTAATTCCTTGACCGACAGAAATCCTTTACTGAAAAATGTTGCAAAGTCAGGCATCATATTTTGTTTAAGCCAGCTATTTACTGCCAATTCGGCATTGATGATTCCCCTTGAGAATGCTGCAATAGGAACAAACTTTTGTACTACTTTAAATGTGTTGTATGCCGCTTTAACTTCAAGATTTTGCAACTTCATGTTAAAATCAAAAACAGGTTTATTTTTAATAATTGTTTCATAATAACCGTTAACAGCAATTTTTCCATTCAACAAATCGGCCTGAAGGTTATTGATTGATAATCTTTTGTTTTTCATAAGAAGTGAGCAGGTTGCATTTTTAAGATCCATTTTGTCGTATATCAGTCTGTTGAAAACAGCATTCATTTGAAAGTCAATATTGCCTGGCAGTTCAAATACGGTCATTTCTGTCGCATTGTTTTCATTTTCTGCATCCTGTTTTTTTTCATTACCTGCCGGGCTACTGTTCACCAAAAAATCGTTGATGTTCATGAATACTGAATGAAGATTTAGTTTCCCAGTTAATACACCTTTATCAAATAAATAAGGAATAAAGTTAAATAGTGTACCGCTGGCAGTTAAGTCATTGTTATCAATTTTTACTTTCATTTGTGTGAGTTCAACCTGCTGAGGGCTGAATGTCATTTGCATAAGTGGTATCTTCACTTCTTTTTTCATTTCCTCGTAATAATATTTCAGGTTTGAAATATCTAACTTACCATTGGCAATAAATTTTTGATATTGTTCATTTTCAATATAAGACAGAAATCCTTTTGCAGCCAGGTCGAGTTTAAACATGCCGGATAATTTCATATTTTCATCCAGTTTTATAAAGTTCCTGACGTTGGCAAGGTTGATATTTCCTTTCATATATGCATCCATGTAAGGGTCTGTTACAGGTGTTTTAACAAGTACTTTTGCGTCAACAACTTCCTTTCCAAGCATTGCGTGGAATTTTTCAAGATTGACAACAGTGTGATCAATAATTCCGTCAGGGTTGATAACATTCAGCAATAAATTAACATTGCTGATTGAAGATGGGAGGTCAGGATACTGAAACATGCCATTTTTTACTTCCAGCTTGATATTAAATCCAGGGATTGTATTATCATTGTAAATACCTTTTACTTTTCCACTAAAGAGCATGCTCCCTTTGGCTGTTAGTTTTTCAAAGTCTTTGGCATATAAGGCAGGTATCATTGACAGCAGGCTTTTGAAATCGGTTTGTGGTGAATTAAAGCTTGCATCAAATATTATATCATCAGCAGGTATGGCAAGGTAACCATCAACATTTATATTGAAATCATTTAACCATAAAGTAGTCTTATTAAATGTATATTTATAATTTACCATGTCAATATTTACTTTCGACTCCACTTTTGTTTTAGCCTTGGTTACATAAGGTATTCCGTCATAGCTAAAACTTGTGCTTTCCATTGTACCTTTGGCAATCAGGTCAAAAACATCAAGACTCAGGTCCCCCTTTCCTGTAACATGAATTCCTCTAACATCTATCAGCATGTCAAGAGATTCATCGTTATAAACAAAGTCGGATTTGTCGATGACGAATAATTTGACAGGTAATTTAAATACTGTTGAATCTTCTGAAGTATCTTCCGGTTCGTCAGACGGTAACATGATATCCCAGTTGGCAGAATAAACAGAATCGTTTAACACATGCAGGTAAATTTTAGAACGACTGATTTTAATTTCCTTCACTTCAATTTTACCTTTCAGTGCTTCAACGATGTTAAGATTTGCAGAAAGAACACCTACCTGTGCCAGTGTGTCGCCCAGAAAGGGTGCTTTATTGGCAACCGAAACATCCCTGATTTTAAGATGAAGGTTAGGGAAGTTGGTAAAAAGATTCAGCCCAATGTTTTCGTTGAAATCTACAGTAGCATTGAGGCTTTTATTCACCTCCAACTTGAGGGTTTCAACGATTTTTGATTTAAAAACAAAAGGTAAAGCAATTAATGCAATGATTAAAAACACAATAATACCAAATATTATCACGTATGTTTTTCGTTTCATGTATTTTATTTTTGAATGATTGTTTAGTAAAAGATGAATAGAAAACACAATAATTTTGCCGAATTTTAGGAAAAAAGATGATTTTTGCCTTAAAGGTAAAAACATGAGAGCTGTCATACAAAGGGTTTCATCCGCAAAAGTTGTCATTGGTGGAAGAGAACACGCTGTTATAGAAAAAGGTTTGCTGGTGTTGCTTGGAATTGAAGTAGATGATAAACCTGAGGATGCAGAGTGGTTGATAAAAAAAATTGCCATGATGCGTCTATTTCCTGATGCAGAGGGTGTTATGAATCTTTCAGTAATGGAAATTAATGCTTCAATACTTGTTGTAAGCCAGTTTACATTACATGCCAGCACAAAAAAAGGAAACCGTCCGTCTTATATCAGGGCAGCAAGGCCTGAAATGGCGATTCCATTATATCAGAAATTTATTCAGGAGCTTAAAAATTTCAGTAAACTTAATGTATTATCAGGTGTTTTTGGGGCAATGATGGATGTTGTCCTTACAAACGATGGACCGGTTACAATCTTGATTGACTCAAAGAATAAGGAATAACAATATGTATTTTCCTTAAATTTTCTGAAAATGTTAATATTTAAAAGTATATTCTATGGTTGTACAGGTTTGTTTGTTTTTCCAGTCCGATTGAGTTTTTGTTACTAAACCTTTTTCATTAAAAAAATTAATATTGGCATTTAAAAGTTTTAATTTATCTCCTTTTCGTTTGTAATATTCGCTTTTTAATATCTGAGAATTATCGTTATAGGTGTTTTTATTAAAACTTAACGTATCTCCTTTTTTATTAAAACGGTAGTTTTCAGTTATAAGAAAATGATTTTTTTTAGCATTATCGACTGGCAGCAGGTATTTAGTCAGGGAAAACAAAACAGTATCGCTCATATAACATCTGTTTTCAATCAAAACAGTGTCGGCAGTGTAGATATCTATGTATTTATAAACCTTATTGTTTTCATGAGTTCGTTCAGTAATTTTATAAATTTTTCCGGTGTTGTCGTATTGTTCATATTGGCAAACCATTAAGCTATCTTTATGTTTACGTACAGTTTCACCCACCGGTATGCAGGCATAAGAAGTAGTATGTGTGAGCTTGCTTTTTTTATTATAAGTTTTTGTTGATTCTCTACTACCATCAGGGTAATAGGAATAGATATAAAAACGGCTTAGCTTGCCGTTATGAAATATCTCATATTTTGTTAAAAGTTTTTTATCGTAAAAACTGTATTGTTCGTTTACCGGTCCCGTTTTGTCTGGTCGAAACTTACGTATTGCAATGGTGTTTTTATTATCGTTGTATTCATAAGTAGTTTTGTAGTTTTGCCATTTTTTGCTGCCAGACGAAACTATTTCTGTCATCATCGAATCCCGGTTATATGTTACCTCTTTGCTATCAGTTATTTTTCCTTTTTTAGTATAAGCAATAAAACGGATGGTTTTACCATAATCGTTAAACTGGTAAAATTCTACTAATTCTTTGTTTTCCTGTTCATTTTTTGAAGGTTTTGAATGATAAATCCTTATTTCTGAAATGTTTTCTATTGCAATTGTGTATTCACTAAGACCATAAAAATTTCTGAGTTCATAATTAAAAGAAACGTCATAAAAAGAAAATGAATAAAATACCTGTGCTTTCATTATGATTGAAATAACAAAAAATACAGTTGTAAAAGATAAATATTTCATTGTTTTTTATTCAAAATTAGTAGAAGTTAGAAAATAACGTGCCTTTTACTAAAATATTACTTAATGATTTTGAAAGCAATAATGTGGATAATTTTAATCAAATAATGTAACAATTTCTGTGAACCGACATTAATATTGTAGCTTTGTTGCAAAATTGAAACAAATGAATATTCAAGATTTAGCAGGATTTCTCGGTACATGGGAGATAATTATCATTTTTGCAGCATTATTACTGCTTTTTGGTGGTAAAAAAATTCCTGAACTAATGAAAGGAATTGGCAGAGGAATCAGAGAGTTCAATGAAGCAAAGGAAAAGGTAAAAGCTGACCTTCAGGAAGGGATGAAAGCAGATAATAAAGAACAGACTGATGATAAAAAACCTGATTGATAAAAATTATAAATAATATCAGTTTATTTTGTCTTTCAAACAGAAATTTTCCTGTTATACCTGATTTTTTTTCACAATTAAAGATTGTTTACAAATGTAAACGACCTTTCTTATTGTTTTTTACTTTTGCTTTCCTATTGAATTTTTATTCATTTTCTCAGGTTAAAGTAATTAAAAAAGTTTCAGACTCAGTTGAGATGGCACTTATCAAAGAGCCTATTGACCAATTGCTGAATGAGTGGTTTGTTGAACGAATGATGATGGATTCAAATGTTGCTCATTTGAACAAATACAAGTTCAAACCTGGTGATGTTCCTCAATATTCCGATTCAGTGTATATTTCTCGACTGCAGCTATTACAGAGCCCAATTCCACTTGATTTTAATAGCAATGTAAGAAGATATATTGAACTTTACAGCAAAGACAAACGCAAACAGGTCGAAACAATGCTTGGGCTTGCATATTACTATTTTCCGATTTTTGAGGAAGAGCTTTTTAAAAAAGACTTACCACTTGAACTGAAATACATTCCTGTAATAGAATCGGCACTAAACACCCATGCAGTATCAAAGAGTGGTGCCACCGGACTTTGGCAGTTTATGTATGCTACAGCACGCATGTATGATCTTCAGATTACCTCATGGGTTGACGAAAGACGTGATCCTTATGAACTTACTGAAAAAGCTGTCACCTATTTTGACGATCTTTACCATATTTTCGGTGATTGGTTATTTGCTATCGCTGCCTACAATTGTGGCCCTGGAACTTTGAATAAATGTATTGCACAGTCGGGTTATAAAACCCGATTTTGGGAAGTATATCCTTATCTGCCAGAAGAAACAAGAGGCTATGTGCCAGCTTTTATTGCTGCCAACTATATTATGAATTATTACATTGAGCACAACTTGTACCCCAAAAATATCTATAAACCAGGATTGCTTGATACCATACAAATTAAAAAACGACTACGATTTGAGGTGATTTCTAAAGCACTGCAAATTCCTATTGGTGTTTTACGCGAACTGAATCCTCAATATTTAAAAGATGTTATTCCTCAATCTATTACAGGAAATTATTATGTTTTAAGATTACCACACGAAAAGGCAGCTGTTTTTTACTCCCATATCGACCGTATTTACCGCTATCAGGATTATCTAGATCATAGAGAAAATGATATTCAAAGCAGAAATTCGAAAACGTATAATGAAAAACCTGCACAGTTTACAGGTTCAAACACGTATGTTTTGTTAAAATACACCGTTAAGCCCGGTGACTATCTGAAAATGATAGCAGAATGGTACGAATGTACAGAAAATGATATAATAAGATGGAATAGCACGGCTTCAAACGGCATCGTTCCAGGGCAGGATTTGAACATTTATGTCCCCAGACAAAAAGCTGAAGCTTTCAGGAAAATCAATGAAATGACATTGACCGAAAAACAGGAAATGATTGGAAAACCTGTGACTTCTGCTGTCAACGAATATATGTATTATACGGTTAAAGAAGGAGATACCCTGTGGTCGATTGCCCAGAAATACCCGGGAATAACACCTGACGAGATTCTGGAAATAAATGCTATCAAGGCAGATTCTATAAAACCTGGTCAAAAATTAAAAATCAAAAAGAAAATTTGATTCTACTAAGTTTTCTATTTTTGATAAAAATCTAAATTCGCTTATGAAAACGAGATTATCAGTTATTATTCTTATCATTTTTACAGGAAATATTCTTTTCGCACAATCAAAGAAAATACTATTGGAGGAAATGACGACTACCTTATGTGGTTTTTGTCCACCAAAATCAATTGACCTGCAAAGAATGGCTGATACAATTGATGAAGTAATTGTTGTTGTACATCATGCAGGTTTTGGTAAAGATGCCATGACATGCGCTCCCTCAACAGCTTTTGCTAATGCCTTCAGCCCAAACCATTTTCCTTCAATGACTATTGACAGAATAAAGTTTGATAGTGTACCGGGTTATTATACCCAAAAGGTTGGTGTTTCAATGATGGCCTTCAAATGGGCTGATACTACGCTGGCCATCTTGAACAGAACAAGTCCGCAGGTAACAGTTGGTATTGAAAAAAATTATAATACTGCAACAAGAGAAATAGCAGGCAACATTAAAGTAAAATTTTTAACAAAACCTGAATCAGGAGATTTCAGAATAAACCTTTATATCTTAGAAGACAGTGTTGTTGGTGATACAGGAAAATATGATTACGATCAAAAAAATTATATTACCAATGATCCAAAATATCCTGAATTGATGGGTAAATCAGTAATAATATACAAAGCACACAACGATGTGGTAAGGGCAGCACCTTTGGGAGACTGGGGTGCTGAAGGTGTTATTCCAACCAATCCGGTTGTTAATAATATTTATTCAAAGGATTTTTCTTATTTTTTGCCTCAAAAATATGATGTTTCTAAAGGGCATACGGTTGCACCTGACCGAATTTACCTTGTTGCTTTTGTATCCTATTTTAACACTGATACATGGAAAAGGAGAGTGATTAATGCTGAAAAGGTAAGTTTAACTGATAATGGTTCATCAATGATTGATAATGTAAATCAAACAGGCAATATTTCTGTTTTTCCAAATCCGGCAAATGAATTTACAAATGTAAACTTCAGCATTTTTGAAAATGATGTTGTTACTTTTAATATATATGACCAATCCGGGAAAAAAATATATCAACACAGGGAGAATGAATGTTTAGCAGGATCATACCGCCTAACCATCAATACTTCTGATTTTAATAATGGAGTTTATGTAGTAAGAATACAATCATCAAATAGTATCAATACCGCTAAAATAATGGTATGTCATTAATAAAAGACAAAAGTCTCTGCTTATTAAAATAATTGATTGGCAAGCATAAAGTCCAGTTTTCTTTTAGCCAGGTTCGCTTCAACTACTTTTATTCTCACTGTTTGTCCAAGTGTAAAGGTTTTATGGTTATTGTGCCCTTTCAGGCAATAATTAAATTCATCAAAAAGATAAAAATCCTCATCAATAGAAGAAGCAGTAACAAAACCTTCGCATTTATTATCAATAATTTCAACAAAAAATCCACCGTCAATCACACCGCTGATTATTCCATCATATACATTACCTATTTTGTCCATCATAAATTCCACCTGTTTATATTTAATGGAAGCCCTGTCGGCCATTTCTGCATTTATTTCCCGCTCAGAGCAATGTTTGCATTTTTCCTTAAGTTCATCATGTGTAAAGTATTCTTTTTTGTTTTCCAACAATTCAGCCAATATACGATGAACCATCAAATCAGGGTACCTTCTGATAGGTGAGGTAAAATGAGTATAATTTTCAAAGGCAAGGCCATAATGACCGGTGTTATTAGGAGAATATGCTGCCTTTGACATAGTTCTGATTGCAAGCGACTGAAGGAAGTTTTGCTCAGGTCGCCCGATAATATTATTTAACAAATCATTGTAAGACTGTGCTATTTTGTTATGACTGTCTGTTTCTAACTGATAGCCGAATTTTTTAGCTAATCGTTTAAAATCAGCTAATTTTTCAGCATTTGGTGCATCGTGAACCCTGTAAACAAAACCTCGTTTTGAACGTGTAACAAATTCAGCCACTTTTTTGTTTGCCAGTAGCATCAGGTCTTCAATCAATAAATGAGATTCAAGTCTGGTTTTTTTAATTATTTCAAGAGGTTTGCCTTGCTCATCAAGTTTAAATTTTACCTCATCAGTTTCAAAATTAATGGAGCCTTCAAGATAGCGTTTTTCACGTAATATTTTTGCAATGTTATTGATAATTTTAAGTTCTGATGAAAATATACCGTCCCCGGTGTTTAAAATTTCCTGCACTTCCTCGTACTTAAACCTTTTATCAGAACGAATGATTGTTTTGCCTATCCATTCATTTTTTACAATACCGTTTTTGTCAATTATAAAAACAATAGCAAAACATAGTTTGTCTTTATCGGCATGAAGCGAGCATAAATTATTTGACAGTTTTTCAGGAAGCATAGGCACAGTGCGATCTACCAGATAAACCGAGGTTCCCCGTTTATATGCCTCTTTATCAATAACAGACTTTGGTTTTACATAGTACGAAACATCTGCTATGTGTACTCCAATTTCATACTCATTGTCAATTTTTTGAAAACTGATGGCATCGTCATAATCTTTTGCATCTTCCGGGTCAATTGTAAAAGTCAGTATTTTGCGGAAGTCTCTTCTCTTCAGAATTTCATCTTCTGAAATTTCATCAGGAATTTGTTCAGCAGCATGATTGACTTCTTCAGGAAAAATATATGGTAATTCGTATTCTTCTAGAATAGCATGCATTTCCACGTTATGTTCGCCTGCTTTACCCAATACTCTTACTACTTCTCCAACAGGATTTTTTGCGCCAACAGGCCAATCTTTAAGCCTGACAACTACTTTTTCCCCATGCTGAGCATTATTTAGTGCATTTAATGGAATGAAAAAATCGACATGTACTTTTGAATTATCCGGTATAAAAAAAGCAAATGATTTGCTCAGTTCGATAATTCCTACAAACTCTTTTTTACCTCTTTCAAGAATTTCGACAACAACACCTTCCTTGCTTTTACCCCTTGAACTTTGAAAAAGACTGATTTTTACAATATCGCCTGTAATGGCGTTGGCAGTATTTTTTTGTGAAATAAAAACATCCTCATCGAATCCCTCACAGCTAACAAAACCATAACCATGACGAGTAATATCAATGATACCACTTAAATGCCCTTTTTGTGATGGCATAAAACTGTACCGATACGATTCTGTTTCCTTGATTTTTTTTAATTCTACCAATTCATTTAAAATATCCTGAAGCTTTGCCCTTGTTTTTTTTCTCATCATTCCTAATTGAAATGCAAGTTGTTTTGCATTCAAAGGTTTTCCATTATTAGCTGCTAAAGCTTCAAAAATAGCGTTTTTTATATCAGCACTTTTTATCCCTTTTTGTGATTTACTTTTATTCTTCTTTGATGGCATCGAATAGTATTAAGTATTTGAAAGATCAAAGGTAATCTTTTTGCTTGTTAGGGAGAAAATAACATTATACACCAATTAAACAAGGATTAACAATAGCAAATTGAATGAAAAAATATTACAATTTAACATTTTTGAAATCAGTACATTTGCCTTTAAATAATACCTAAACCATGAAAGAAGAACTTAGTCATTTAGCAAATTTGATTAGTCTGATTTATGAAGATGGAAAATTAGACAAAAAAAACTCGGACTGCTCTGCAATATCACTGATCATTATGATATTGAGGAAAAAGAAATTAATAATACCCTGAATCAGCAGAAAGAGTTTGAATTTGTTGTGCCAGAAATTATCATGGAAAGAAAACAACAGTTCAAAGACTTGGTCATGATGATGAAAATTGATGACATGATTATGTCAGGTGAATATGATATGTATAAAAAGCTTGCTGTTTGATTTATATTAATCACTTAAACTATTGATGATATTGTTAATTCATTATAAAATAAAAAATATACCGACAAGCAGACTTACTTATGGGAATAACTTCAGTATAAATTTTTTTATTCATGCATGTTGAAGATAGATAAACAATTGATGAAATCAGGCTTGCATTCACAATTATTATTAAAAGGCTTTATAACGCTTCTTATTTTTATATTTCCTTTTTTTCATGATCAAATTTTTGCTCAGACAGAGAGTGAGAAATTTTTTGCTTCAGGATTTGGAAAATATCAAAACAAGGATTATTATGGTGCACTGATTGACTATACTTTAGCTATTAAAAACAATCCCGACAATTATAAACTGTATTTGTGCAGGAGCATTGTTTACATTGAACTGGAAGAATATAAAAATGCCCTCATAGACCTTGATTCGGCAATGAAGTATGAAATCAATGATGCAGAGGTGTATTTTTATTTAGCTTACATTGATTATAAGAAAAATAACTTCAAAGAAGCGATAATACGCTTTGACCGTGCTGTCAATTTGAAGCCTGACTATGCAGAAGCATACTATTATAAAGCAGTTTCTTGTTTGAATACATCTGATACATCGCTTGCTTTGTCATGTCTTGACACCGCTGTTGCCATTGCGCCCAATGAATTTATGTATTATTTCAAACGTGCAAGAATCCATTTTTTACAAAACAATTATTATGAAGCACAACAAGACTTTCAGCAATGTGTAAAAATTAAACCGACAAGTGCCGAAGCATGGTACAATCTGGGTTATACCCAATATAAATTAAAAGATGTAGAGGCGGCCTGCAACAGTTGGTACGAAGCATCTCGTTTGGGAAATGCTGCTGCACGAAAAGCCATTGTAAATTACTGCAGGTAATTAATAAAAATGAATTTTTACACAGTCTGATATTTTAGTAAAATGAAAAGTTGCAGATTTCGATATACTATCCTATCAAGTTGCACTGCTTGTCCCATACTTGCTTAGGGAAATAGTATATTAGATGCTGAAAAGCTAATACCTGGACTATCTAAGAAATAAAATATATCTCTTGTTAAAGTGCGTATTTTATTCTGTATTAAACAATTCTGCAGGATTAATCTTAAATTGCAACATCTTTGCAGTATCTCGGCCTCCATCTCCACCTTTTCTTTGCATCGTAATTCTTCCTATTTTAACATTACCTCTAGTAGTAATTTTAATTTCTCCGTTTCCGAAATAATTCATACAAAAATTCATTGGTTTTAGAATCCACCTTGCATCTTTCTCAACTTTTTGAGCTACTAACATCCATTCTGCTGCAAATTTTCCCTGTCCTTTCAATATGTCTGAAACAATGAAAGATTGATTTTTCTTTAACCATTTTAAAACAACTTTTTGTTCAACTTCAGAAAACTCATTTGCAAACATTCTTCTTTTGTCTTTAGGCTTTTTGATTGTAGGTTTTTCTTCACCAGTATATCTTTTTAAAATTGAAACAACTTGTGTAGGAATATTCCACATTTCTGTGTATTTATCAACCCATCGCTTATCAATTTGATTAAAACCTTTAGGATTACTTACCAATTTAACTTGTAAATTTTCAATATCAATTGCTTTTTTGAGTTTTATTGTTACTTATACTTGGACGTCAGTTTTGTACCCAGATATTTTTATAGCTTCAACATACTCTATTTCATTAAGTTTATATTTCATTAAGATTAACCAAGCTTGTGCATCTTTATCTTTTTTCCAATTGTTAAACTTTTCTATAATATCATCTTCATTTCTAAAACCTTCTTTTGCAGTTTGAGAGCCTCTTTCTACTAAATTCATGTTATATTATTGTAAATAAATTATTCATTGTATGTTCCTTTAATCTTTCTTCTGAAATCTCAACATATTCTTTAGAAATTTCCGAACCTATCCATTTCCGTTTTAACAAATGAGCAACTTTAGCAGTAGTACCACTTCCCATAAATGGGTCATAAACTAAATCGTTTTCGTTAGTCCATGTATTAATTTGGTCAGCAACCAATTTTTCTGGAAAAATAGCAGGATGATTATAGGCAATTTTATCTTTTGTAGAAATGCCTCCTCCTATTGAATAAAAGAAAACGTTCCCTACTTTCTTTTCAGTTGTTCTTTCTACTTTCTCATAGTCAAGAGTACCATTTTGCCCTCTGTTTTTCATGTTAGCGAGTCCTTGATATTTTGTAGGCTCTGTTATTGGATTAAATGTTTTAGGGCTACCTTTTGAAAAAGCAAACATGTATTCAAAATGTTGATGATATCTATTTCCTGTTTGAGGCATAGGATTGTTTTTATAATATATCATGGTATCATGTAATCTAAAACCAATTTCTTTAAAAACCAATGCCTGTTTAAAAGAAGTTCCAGTTTCACTACCATCAATTGTTGCATCTGCAACTACCCAAACAATTACACCTCCTTGTTTTATAATACGAAATAATTCTTTTGCAATTTTTTCAAATTCAAATTGATAACCATTATAATTCCTTATATCATCATAAGGTGGTGATGTAATTACAAAGTCAATAAAATTATCAGGCATATTGCTCATTGTAATCAAACAATTCTCGTTGTATATTTTTTTAATTTCCATATTGTAAAATTAATCAATTTTCTGTTAATAAGTTGGGCTGATTTTGTCTTTTAATATGCACTATAACGTCAGTCCGTGAAAAAACTCACTCATTCCTGAACAATTATCTATACAAAGATATTAGTAGTTTGTTAAAAATTTGATACACTTATATTGCAATTTATAAATTTTTATAATCACAAATTCCGGATTTTAAAAATGAGATTTTTCATAGTCTGTGGGTTTACATATTTTCATTCTTCAAAGGTTTTCAATCCCTTCTCATCTCAAACATTCAATTAGAGGTAACACTGTGATAAGACAGTCAGGTTGTTAGATATGAATTTTTTTATAAAATCTAAAAAAACTTGCAAAGTGCTATTTAATAATTTTACTTTTGTATCATTCATAGCAAAAATAAGGTTAAAAAATACCCCATCTCCCTGATGGGGTTTTTTTTCTTTGTGCCGATGATAAAGTCTTGAAAGTTAAATCCGGATTAAGCAAAATCATGTTTAAAATCATAGAAAGTATTTTTAATTTAAAAGCATAGCACTGATTCAGTATTATTTCAGATAGGTATTACATTTCATTTGTTGTTCATCACTAAATCCTGCTACCATAATTTTCGAGATAATCAAGCAGCAATGGAATTTCATCACTATTAATTCCCAATTTTAGTAATAATGAAACATCCTGATTAAAAATTTCCATAAAACCTTTTAATCCATTAGGATGTTCTAAAATACTTTTATGATAATGTTCAACAGCGCATGTACGGTCATTTTTAAGCCAACTGATGTGTCCAAGATTAATTCTGTCGTTGTAGTTGAGTTCATGTTCAGGAATTTTTTCGTAGGCTTTTTTTGCATCATCAACACGAGCCTGGGTGAGGCATATCCAGGCAATAGGTTTTAAGATTTTAGGATTGTTGGGGTTAAGAAACTCAACTTTAAAGTAATGTTTTAATGCTTCTTCTGCATTACCCATTTCAAACCAGGTTTGCCCTAATTTTATCTGGTAAGTTAAATTATCAGGGTCCAGTTTTTCAAGTTCTAAATAATACTTCAAGGCATTTTCAAGATCATTTATTTTACGAAAACAATAAGCAAGTTTTTTCAATGTCCATATATTGCTACTTTCCATCAGGTCAGCATGTTTATAAAATTCTATTGCCTGATGAAATTTTTGGAGTTTTTGATAACAGAAACCAATTTTTTGTAATAATTCCAGTGAGGTTATTCCTTGCTTGTACAAATGAATAAAAATATTTAATGCATGCTGATAATGTTCTTTTTCAAAGTAAAAATCAGCTATTTCGTGTAATAGCTTGTTATCGTCAAACAGAATTTTAAAGAAGGAGGTATTGTAAATATCGAGAGTCCAATCAAAAATGTCAATAAAATGAGTTTTATAAGGATTGAGTTTAAAAAAACGGTACAAGTCCTGAATATACTGGACATAAATGTAACGTTTTGAAATATTGCTATTAATTTTCCCATCTTCATACATCACTTCAGCCATACTATTCATTTCGGCAATAAACATTTCGATAAGCATATTGCGTTGTTGTTCGGCCAATGCTTTAAGATTGAAACAAAAGGAATATTTATCGGAATTGCATATATAAGGTGCCGACTCCATTGCTTCATAGAAATTGTTAATAGAACTGCTGTTTGTACTGATAATTCCGGCAAGAGAATAATTGGTTGAATAAAAAGGTATCAGCCAGTTTGTCATTTTATTAAAAAAAGGAAAGTGCTTGAGGTGTGCAAAGGCACTCATAAACATATCACCGCCCTGTATTTGCAATTTTGATAATTCCTCAAATTTCTGATATAAATCAGGGGTTTCTTTTAAAAAGGATTTCCATTTTGGGTCTTTTTCATCATCATCGCTATCCTGAGTAAAATCTTCAATATCAAAGCGTTTTACAATGTCTGGTGCATGTTTGATAACATCGGGTAAAATCTCTTCCTGAAGTTTTTTAGTAAGTTTTTCGGTATCTTTTGCAACAATTAACTGGCTGATAATAATTCTTGCCTCATCAATTAATGAGGGATTGTCGGATAGTAATTTAAGCTCTGCCTCTATAATAGGATAATATTTAATTCGTTTGTCGTATTTATATAAACATAAAAACAAACCAATAAGTGCACGTTCACTAACTTGTGGAATATGCTGATGAAAGGTATTAATGAGTAAGGAAATTTTGTGTATGTCAAGTGTGTTCAGCAATCCAAGTGTTACTGCTGAAACCATCAGGCATTTCTCATACCAATATACCGATTCAGCATCCATGATTTTATGATACAAATCTATTTCAGCATCATCATATTTGTCGGTAAGCCAAAATAGTCTAAAAAGTTCTTCAATACCCTGTAGCGACTGATCTTCAAGATTGTTTTCTTCATTACGTATTTCTGTATTTTTAAGTAAAAAAGCTATTTCACGTGCTGAAATAATCTTTTCAAAAGCGGCAATGGCTGTGTCAGAGGTCAGCTTCCCCTGATTGGTATAATAATTTTTTGATTTATACTGAGGCAATTCAGGACAATAAAAAAAAGCATTTTGACGTGCTTTATCATTGATTTCCAACAATGTTCCCGATATTTTATCATAAACTTTTTGTCGTTCAGCATCCACATTTCCATTAATGAAATATTCCAGCATCATTTTATAGTTGGAGGCAAGGTTTTCAAAGTCCAGCATTTGCTCATAAGAATGACTCTCTTTTAGAAAATAACCAAGTTTATTTATGGCATCTGCAAGTTTTTTGGAAAAAACTAAGTTTTGTATGTCGTTATAAATAATTTCAATTTCACTTTTATACATGTACAGAATTTATTATGTGTTTAATGTATCAATAAAAATGCCTTTTGAATAAAAATGTCGTTTTGACATTAAAACTAAACCCGATTTAATATTATAAGTCTATATTTGTTAACAAATTTAAAAATTATAAAATGAAAAAGCTTATAATAATTTTATTGTTTTTTATTCTTGCAGGATATTTCAGTATCAATGCTCAAACACTACAATCAATAGATCCTGATAGTGCTTTTCAGGGAACATCCATTAAAGCACTAATAGTTTCGAATGCAACACATTTTTCAACTGCAACATTTTCAGTCATCCGGTTAAATCAGGGTCCTAATCAAATTAATAGGGACAGTTTTACAGTAATCAATGATACTGCTTTATATGCATATTTTACCATTGCCATAACAAGGCCAACAGGCACTTATAACCTGATTGTAAATAACAATATTGATGGTATTATGCAATTAGCAAATAAATTTTGGGTACTTACTTCTCCTTATGCACCTGCTTTGCTTAGCATCGATCCTGACAGTACCTATCAGGGAAGTTCAATAAAAGCACTGATTGTAGCAAAGAATACTAATTTTACAACAGCAAATTTTACAGTAATACGTTTATTTCAGGGTATGAATCAAATCAACAGAGACAGCTTTACTGTGATTAACGATACAGCGCTCTATGCCTATTTTACAATCGCTATTACTCGCCCTACCGGTGTTTATAATCTAACTGTTAACAATAGTGTGGATGGAAACCTACAATTGGCTAATAAGTTTTGGGTAACAATTTCTCCTTTTGCCCCACAGTTGCTAAGTATAGACCCTGATTCTGCCTATCAGGGAACTTCAATAAAAGCTTTAATCATTGCAAAAAACACAAACTTTACAACAGCAAATTTTACAGTAATACGTTTATCACAGGGCATAAATCAAATCAACAGGGATAGTTTTACTGTGATTAATGATACTGCATTATTTGCATATTTTACAATAGCATTTACCCGACCTGCCGGAGTTTATACCCTTACTGTCAACAACAGCATTGATGGAAATCTAAGTATGGCTAATAAGTTTTGGGTGGTACTGTCTCCTTATGCTCCGAAATTATTGAGTATCAATCCCGACAGTGCTATGCAGGGAACTGCTATAAAAGCATTAATAATAGCAGCAAACACTAAATTTACCACTGCTTCATTTACTGTTATTCGTTTAAGTCAAACCATGAATCAAATCAATTACGACAGTTTTAGTGTTATTAACGATACTGCATTGTATGCATATTTTACTATTTCGATGTCACGACCAGTTGGTGTTTACAATCTTGCAGTTAATAACAGTATAGATGGAAACCTGACATTAAACAATAGCTTTTGGGTGACAAAATCTCCTTATACACCTGTTTTACTTAGTATTGACCCTGATTCAGTGGAACAGGGTGTTTCTTTTAAAGGATTGATTTTGGCATCAAACACAAAATTTAAATCTGCCACTTTTTCAGCTATCAGGTTAACAAGAGGGCCTACACAAATAAATTATGATAGTTTCATTGTAATTAATGATACAGCTCTTTATGCCTATTTTACAATTGCTATGACAGCAACAGTTGGGCAATATAACCTGATTGTAAATGATAATTTTGATGGGAACATGACTAAGATACAAGCTTTTACTATTATTGTTTCATCAAAGGCACCAAAAATCTTTTCAATTGATCCTGATAGTGCTATTCAGGGCAGCAATGTAAGCATAACCATATTAGGAACTAACACTCATTTTGATTCAGGTTTAAATTTGAATGTCTCATTATTCCGTGCTCCAAATACAACCATAAATCCATCAACCATAAACCGAATAAACGACACCGCAATGATTGCAGATTTTGCTATTACAACTACCATGGCTGCCGGATTGTGGGATGTCAGGGTAAACAATTCGATTGATGGTAACCTTACGCTGGCCCAATCATTTACTGTTGTTGTAAATCCAAATCCTCCAAGGATTTTGAAAGTTGACCCTGATACTTTTTTTCAGGGCAAAAACTATATTTTAAAAATCACAGCTACCAAAACTAAATTTACCAGTGGCAGCAAACCCAATGTTCGACTCAGTATAGGAATGAATAACCTTAATCCCGATTCTGTGGTTGTTTTAAACGATACAATACTTCATGCATATTATACAATTGCTTTGACAGCCAATTTGGGGCTGTATAACCTGACAGTCAGTGGTGGTGTGGATGGCAATTTAGCATTAGCCAACGCTGTTACAATTCTTATAAGTCCTACCGCCCCACAAATTTCAAAAGTAAATCCTGCCAAAGCTTATCAGGGCGATAAGGTAGCCATTTATGTTTATGGTAAAAATGTAACATTTACAAATGGTACCAATCAGCAAGTCAGGTTAAACCGTGGTGGAGGAGGCCCAGGTGCGAATATAACACCTGATTCAACAAAAGTCGTTCATGATTCACTGGCAATAGGATATTTTAGCATTGCTACTACAGCACAGGCCGGATTATATAATGTTCAGATATTGAATACAGTACATGGTACACTTTCGCTGCCCCAGTCATTTGAAATAATGCTGCCACCTTCAGCACCACAAATTAAAAATCTTACACCTTCAAGAGGAACAATCGGAACCACTGTTCCAGTAATAATATATTGTGCAAATACTACATTAACCAAGTCAACAGGTCTTGCTTTTGCTATTTTCCGTCAGGGAGGCGGTGGTACTATTAACGGAACAAATATTGTAATTGTTAATGATAGTACTGTAACAGCTGATCTTGCTATCCCCGGTACTGCTGTTATTGGATTGTATAATGCCCGGATGCAGAACACCCCTCATGGAACATTAACCCTTATTAATGGTTTTGAAGTAGTTTCCTACCCTGTAAAACCTAAAATTGTGTCAGTGGACCCCGATAGTGCCTATTATGGCCAAAATAACCTTGTCATGAATATTATTTGTTCATCAACGATGTTTACAAAAGCTAAATCTATAAAAATTGAAATCATCAGTCCTTCTATTGCTTTACTTGCCTATGACTCCATAAAAGTTGTTCATGACTCATCTTTGAATGTATTCCTGTCAATTCCTAAAAATGCTGAATTGGGAGAATACGACATCATTATAACTACTGATGCGGATGGTTCGTTTTCATTGTTAAAGGGATTTTCAGTAGTTCACAATGTTTCAGCTGGTGAAATCAATGTATCAGAAATTCGTTGTTACCCCAATCCTGCAAACGAGGAGTTGTTTATTACATCTAATACAAATATTAGTTCTGTTGAATTAATAGATATTACTGGTAAGGTCCTTCTGAGAAAAATCGGATTAAATACCAATCAATGTAAACTAACATTGACAGCTTACAATAAAGGTGTTTATTTTGTCAGAATTGTTAATGAAGACCAATTAACTGTCAGTAGAATTATTAAAAATTAAATAATAATATTTTTAATAAGGGGTGAAGCTTACATTTGTTTCACCCCTTTTTTTTATTAATGACCTTTAAGGCTTCCTGATAACTTAAACCTGAGAGTTTATTTTTATAAGTTTCTGTAAACTGAAGAACAAAGTCAGGGTTGAATTTAGAGTACTGCCGTAATGCCCAGCCAATAGCTTTGCGAATAAAAAATTCTTTGGATGGGGATAGTTCAGTTATTGCCCTGATAAGCAAGCGGGTATCTGTTTTTTCCCCATATTTCAGTTGAAACAATAAAACAGTTCGTTGAAGCCAAATATTGTCGGAAGCTAACCATTCAGATGTTTTTTTATTAATATTTGATGGATATTTTTTAAAATATGTCCCGACAAGTGTTGCTGCAATAAAATCTACTGTATCCCACCACGATTTTTTTACAATCATAAACTCATAAAGATCAATACTCTCCTCATTTATATTTTTATGGAGTTTTTTCAACAATTCCATTCCAAAATACTGGTATTCTCGTTGAGGTTTTTTCCACAATTCAGCAATTATTTCGTTTAGTTTAAGAAGTTCAGGCATACCATGGTTTGCAATATAATGATTGAAAAAACTACCTCTTATGCTGGACGGAACACCATAAAATTCAAAGAGATTTTTCATGTATCTCTCCATTTGTAATGCATTTTCAGTATTCGAATTTTCTAAAAGGTAATCTTTCAACGGTATCAGATAATTATTTTTCATTTCTTTTTATTAGTAATGATACAAAAAAATAACTTTTAAATACAAAAAAATAGTATGAATTCAAATCTCAAATAAATTACTGATAATACCATCTGAATAAAACATTCCTTTCTCGCTCAATCTGAAATGATTGTTATTGGAGATAAGCAAACCATCACTTTCAAGCTTAATTATTTGATTCTTTATAAAATTGAAATGCTTTTCTGATGTCAATGCTTTTAATTTTGATAATTCAATTCCTCTACTTGTTCTTAATGATGTCATGATGTATTCATTCAGCAAATCTTTTTCACTCAGCTTCTCTAATTCAAAATACAACTCATCATGATTAATTTTATTAATGTAATCTGAGTTTACTATTGTATTCCACTGTCGGCTAATTTGATTATAAGAATGAGCTGATGGACCAATTCCTAAATATTTACTACCATTCCAGTAGTTAGAATTGTGAACAGCCTGATAGCCTGATTTGCAAAAGTTGGATATTTCGTAGTGTTCAAACGAATTTTTCTTTGCAAATTGACAAAGTTCCATGTATTGTAAATTTAATTCATTATCGTTTGGCATTGTTGCTTTTTTATTTTTTACTTGCCAGTGATAAATTGTTTTTGGTTCCAGAGTTAATGCATAAGCTGAAAAATGTGGAATTCCTATTTTACATATTAGATTTAAGTTTTCACTCCAGTAATTACTGTTAGGAATGCCATAAATTAAATCAATGCTGTAATTATCAAATCCTGTGTTTTTAACCATTTCGATACATTGATATGCTTGTCCTTCAGAGTGTTTTCTGCCTAAAGTTTGTAAATCTTCTGCAAAAAAAGATTGAACACCGATGCTAAGCCTGTTAATTCCAATACTTTTTAAACCTGTTAAATAGCTTATTGCCAAATCTTCAGGATTTGCTTCCAGTGTAATTTCTGCATGATGGGCAACATCTGTCAAAGACCTGATATGATTTAAAAAACTTTCAATTTCTTCAACATTAAGGATGGAGGGTGTACCACCACCAAAGTAAATACTATCAACTTTTTCTGCATTCAGATAATCAATTCTTAAAATAAGTTCCTTATGCATAGCATTTAACAACTCATTTTTAAATTTTAATGATGTAGAAAAATGAAAATTGCAATAAGCACATGCTGAACGACAAAATGGAATATGCAGGTAAATACCAGCCATAATCTTAAATAGTTGTATTTTTGAACTTCCGAATTTAATTTAATGAGGCACAAAAAGAAAAATTTTTCCAAACAACTTTTTTATTCATTGTCCGTTAATGTGAACATGCTTAGACTTATTTTTATTTTAGTAATATTTTTTGTCAGTAATATAGTTTTTGCTCAGATCGGTGGAAGGGCTGTCTATAGCTTCCTTGATCTGAATTATTCGGCACGCAATGCTGCTTTAGGAATGAATATGATTCCTGTTTTTGACAATGATATCAATAATGCATTGGCAAATCCCTCATTTATCAATGAAAACTCACACAAACAATTGGGATTTACTGCTACGAATTATCTTTCTGATATTTCCTATGGTTCAGCTGTTTATGGTCATAATTTTAATTCCAAATTTTATTCTCTGGCTGCAATCAGGTATATCAATTATGGAGATTTTATCCGTTCAGATGAGTATGGAAATAAGATTGGTGAATTTAAAGCCGGAGAATATGCCCTCAATATGTCTGTTGCCCGAAAATTGACCAATCATATCAGAACAGGAGCCTGTTTGAAGTTTATTTATTCTACGTATGATAAATATAACTCGTCTGCACTGGGTCTTGATTATGCCATTTCTTATATCAATGATAAAAAATTATTTACTTCAACATTAATAATTAGAAACTTAGGTCTTCAATTGTATTCCTTTACAGGTAACAATCCTGAACCATTACCTTTAGATATACAGATCGGATTTTCAAAAAAACCCGAACACATGCCTCTGCGATTTATCGTTTTGGCACATCATTTAAATATTCCAAATTTTGCATACATTGACCCAGACAAAAAATACAATACTGACCTGAACGGCAATCCTGTTGTAGTTAAGGTACCACTGACAGAAAAAATATTCAGACATTTTGATGTGGGTGGAGAGTTTGTGCTTTCAGAAAATTTTAATATACGTTTAGGGTATAGCCATCAACACCGAAAAGAATTACAATTAACAACACGACCAGGGCTGGCAGGTTATAGTTGGGGTTTTGGTTTAAAAATAAGTAAGTTTCAAATTAGTTATGGAAACACAATTTACCATTTGGCAGGAGGTAGCAATACGTTTAGTATTGCCGTGAATCTGTCTGATTTTACGCATAAAGACAAAGGAATAAAAGTGAAAGAAAAGGATAATTAAAACTTTGTCCAATTTTTGTTAGAAAGTTTTACATTTGCGGAAAAAACAAATTGGCCTATTTATGTATTGGACACTGGAATTAGCTGGATTTTTAATTGATGCACCATGGCCTGCAACAAAGGATGAGCTTATTGATTATACGATCCGAACAGGTGCACCTTTGGAATTAATTGAAAACTTACAGGAGTTAGAAGATGATGGCGATCCCTATGAAGGGATTGAAGAAATCTGGCCTGATTACCCTACTCATGATGAGTTCTTCTTTAATGAAGACGAATATTAATTTGATTTTCAAAAAAAAATAGTTATCAAATGTTAAAACTTGTGCTCATACGCCATGGTGAAAGTGTATGGAATATGGAAAACCGTTTTACCGGTTGGAAAGATGTTGATTTAAGCGAAAAAGGTGTTACAGAAGCTAAAAGAGCTGGTATGGTGCTTAAAGAATATAATTATAGTTTTGACAAAGCATATACCTCTGTATTAAAACGTGCCATTCGTACACTTTGGATTGTTTTGGACCAATTGGATATGATGTGGATTCCTATCGAAAATTCATGGCGATTAAATGAAAGACATTATGGTGCATTACAGGGATTGAATAAAATTGAAATGGTCAATTTGCATGGTGAAGAACAGGTTCATAAATGGCGAAGAGGTTTTGACATTCAACCACCAGCACAAGACCCTTCTGATGAACGTTATGTTGGTAATGATATCCGCTATAAAGATTTGGAGGAAAAAGATATTCCATTAACAGAAAGTTTGAAGGATACCATTGCACGTTTGATGCCTTTATGGGAAAATCAAATTAAAAATGACCTGAAAAATGGTAAAAAACTACTTATTGCTGCTCATGGTAATAGCCTCAGGGCTATTGTTAAAACTCTGGATAAACTTAGCGATGATGAGATAATGGAATTAAATATTCCTACAGGTATTCCACTGGTTTATGAACTGGATGACCAACTCAGTCCAATTACTCATTATTACTTAGGAAACCAGGAGGAAATAGCAAAAGCTATTTCGGCTGTGGCAGGGCAAACAAAGAAAAAATAATTATTTTTTTGTTGCAATTGCAAACCGTTCTTTTGAGAGGATATCGGTGCAAATGACAATATCTTTCAAACCTTTTTCTGAAAGCAGCATTTTTATTTCATTTCCAAATCTTTCATTGATTTCCAAATAATATTTACCATTTGTTTTCAATTTGGAATAAGTATTATCAACAATTTTTCTATAAAAAATCAATGGATCTTTATCAGGTACAAATAATGCAGTGCCTGGCTCGTATTTAAGTACATTGTCTTTCATTAATGCTTTCTCAGAACAGGTTACATAGGGAGGATTACTTATAATATAGTCGTAGAAATTATCGGGAATGATATTATTTTGATTTTTAAGTACATCAGATTGAATGAAGATAATTTCTGTTTTGTTTTTTATTGCATTTTCTAATGATAATTTTAATGCTCTTTTATACTTGTCAATCGCATAAACAAGTGAATTAGGTATATATTTTTTTAAGCTTATTGCAATACATCCTGAACCACATCCAACGTCTAGTATATAAGGAGAATTAAGATTGTTATCTTTTATTAACCTGTCAACAAGTTCTTCTGTTTCTGGTCGTGGAATCAATACCGAGCGATTGATTTTAAGCTTCAAGCCATAAAAATCACAAATTCCTGTTACGTACTGAACCGGCATATCATTCATCAGCTTATTAAGTGCATGTTCTGCCATGCTAAGTTGATTTTTTGATAATTGTTTTGTCTTATTTATAAAAATATCAGTCTTTGAAATTTTAAGTAAGTCTTGAAAAATGATAAAACTTATAGCTTCTGCTTCTTTTTTCGGGTATTTCACCGAAAGCTTATTAAAAATATATGTAAATTCGCTTATCATTTTATTTGCTGCAAAAATAACTTATTAAGCAATACAATATATTGGAAGATGCTTTATTCATGAAAAGATGCCTGGAAAATGCAATAGGTGGTTTCCCGAATGCATTTCCAAATCCTTTGGTTGGAGCAGTTTTAGTCTTTAATCATAAAGTTATCTCTGAAGGATACCACCGACAATATGGAGGTGCTCATGCTGAAGTAAATGCATTAGTAAACATTACTGATCAAACAATACTTAGTAATAGCACATTGTATGTAAACCTTGAACCATGCTCACATTTTGGCAAAACACCACCCTGTGCAGATATGATCATTGAAAAGGGGATAAAAAAAGTTGTTGTTGCAGCACATGATCCAAATCCAATGGTTGCCGGACAGGGCATTGCAAAATTAAAAGCATCAGGCATTCAAGTGATAACAGGCGTTTTGGAACAGGAAGCCATTGAATTAAATAAAAGATTTTATGTTTTTTACACAAAAAATCGTCCTTATATCATCATCAAATTCGCACAGACAGCTGATGGATATATAGCTAATAATGATTTCACTTCAAAGTGGATTAGCAATGAATATTCACGTTTGATGGTACATAAATGGCGTTCAGATGAATCGGCTGTTTTAGTTGGAACCAATACAGCTTTTTATGATAATCCTGAATTGAACAACCGATTATTTGCAGGCAGACAACCAATACGGTTTATAATTGACAGGAATTGTAAAATTCCGCTTCATTACAATTTATTTAAAGGTGCCCAAAAAACAACTATTTTCAATGAAAAAAAAGATTTACAGACTGACACTTATAACTACATTCGCCTGAACTTTAGTGAAGATATTACTTTTCAGATTTGTGAACATTTATTTAACGAAAATTTGCAATCGGTAATTATTGAAGGAGGAAGTTATACCATAAATAAGTTTGTTGAAAACAATTTGTGGGACGAGGCACGTGTATTTACTTCAAATTCAGTGTTTTTGAATGGGATAAAAGCACCTGAAATTACTGCTAAAAACGTGAAGGAAACTTTTATTTTTTCCGATAAACTAACTATTTATAAGAACCTGATATGACTTATTTTACTTCTAAAACTATCTTGATAACGGGTGCAACTTCCGGAATAGGTGAAGCTTTAGCCTTAAATCTTGCTAAACAAAATTGTCATCTGATTATCAGTGGTAGAAATAAAGAACGACTGAAATCTTTAGAGAAGGAAATTAATGATTCAGGAAGCAAATGTTTTATGTGCGAGCTTGATTTGAGTAATCCTCAAAGCATTGAAGCTTTTGTTGAAAAAATAAAAACACAATGTAATAGCATAGATATATTAATCAATAACGGAGGCACTAGTCAACGCTCTCTTGCAGAAAACACAAATGAGCAGCTTTTAAGAAACATACTGGAAACCAATTTTTTCG
>Ga0172371_10000569_pt1 | contig 57599 bp, 67 predicted proteins | sample Lak12m_FD_114543 | JGI IMG/M metagenome (GOLD analysis project Ga0172371, IMG submission 114543) | Freshwater microbial communities from Kabuno Bay, South-Kivu, Congo - kab_022012_12m | ecosystem: Environmental > Aquatic > Freshwater > Lake | place: Democratic Republic of the Congo: South-Kivu... | reverse complement strand
TTTTGTGTTTGACCATCTGTTGTGTCAATTGCGATGAAGGATAGAGGAGATTGGCAATGAGGGCATGTCATGAGTTCATTTTAGCAAAAGGGGGATGATATTGTTATTCTCACAGTCCTGCCGTCTACACACTTTTTCGGACAGACAGAATATTCCCCCTGCGTGGGAATTTCTTGTTACGCAGTGCCTAAGGTCCATTGAGTACATGGACACCCTGCCTTAGGCACTTTGCATAATCCTGTCGAAAAAGGAATAGACTACGGACTTTTGTTCGAATAACAATTTTGGGGTCTGGTAAACTGAAATAGTGAAAATAAAATTCTTGGGAGCGGCTTCGATGGTTACTGGTTCGTGCTACTTTCTTAGTGGAGAAAAAACTGGTTTGATGATTGATTTCGGTATGTTTCAGGGAAAGATCGAAGACTCAGGACTAAATGCCGAAAAACCGGCAATTGATTTTGATTTGTTGACTGCTGTATTGCTTACTCATGCTCATTTAGATCATTGTGGAAGACTCCCTTTACTTCTTCGATATGGATTTAGAGGCCCCATCTTTATGACAGAGGCGACGAAGGCGCTGGCTGAGCTGGTATTATATGACTCGGCAAAAATTGCAAAGGAAGAAGAGGCAAAAGTGGTTTTGTATACCGATGATGATGTAGAAAAAATCATGAAACAAGTGCAACTTGTGGAGTATGACAAGCCGTTTACGGTTGGTGAGTTTGAAGTAACATTTTTGGATGCAGGGCATATTTTGGGTTCGGCGACGATTTTAATTAAAGATATTAAGACTGGAAAATTAATTTCTTTTAGTGGAGATTTGGGAAATACCCCTGAGCCGCTGTTGGAACCAACTCATTGGGTGAATAGGGCAGATGTGGCGATTGTAGAGTCGACATACGGAGATGAAATTCACGAACCAAGAAACGAAACTGAAGAACTAGCAAAGATTGTGAACCAGGCGGAAAGGGATAAGGGAACAGTGATAATTCCCTCTTTTTCTTTACAAAGGTCTCAGGAAATTTTATATATATTTGATCAGCTGAAAAAACAAGGGAAAATGGCTGTAGAGACCCCAGTGTTCTTGGATAGTCCGATGGCAATTAGGGCTACGGAAGTATTTAGAGATTTTCCTGAGCTTTATAACAACAAATTAGAGACGCAAGCTAAAACTGACGACCCATTTGATTTTCCCAGTCTAGTGCTTTGCGACACAATGGAAAAGAGTAGACAGATTAAAAATCTGATGGGGACAAAAATTATTGTGGCGGGTAGTGGCATGATGAATGGAGGGAGAGTAGTTCATCATGTGGTGTCATTTTTGGGAGACCCTAAAACTCAGCTTGTATTTGTGGGGTACCAGGCTGACGGAACCATGGGTCGTCAAATAAAAGATGGCGCGGACAATGTAAATGTTTGGGGAAATATTGTGACAATCAAAGCTCAGATAAAAGAAATAAAAAGTATGAGTTCTCATGCAGATCAAGGACAGTTATTGAAATGGATTTCAAAAATGGAAGGACTGTCTCATGTTATCTTGACTCATGGAGAGGAGCTACCAAGATTAGTATTAGCAGAGAAGGTGAGACAAGATTTTGCTGGGGTTAAGGTTGATTCTCCTGTTATGAATGATGAGATTGAAATCTAATGAAAAAGTTTATATCAATTATATTTGGAGTATTGAGTCTCTTTTTGTTGAAAGAAAAAGTTTTTGGCTATGATTTGACTTTGACTGCGGTTGGGACACAGTCTACATTGGGAACAAATTATAGCGTGGTGAATTACTATGGTGGGGTACCAACTCTTGTTGGAACAGCTTCGCCTAGTGCTCAAGTGGGAGTGAAGATAAATACTCTTTTAAGTTATGCGTCAGCCAGTACGAGCGGGGTGTGGCAGTTTGTACCAAATACCTTGAATCAAGGAGAAAATACGGTGGTAATTACTTCTGGAACACAGAGTATTTCATTCTTGTTGAATTTTAATGCGACTGCGTCCGCCACCCCATCAGCTTTACCAGATGAGTCTACCCTTCTTGATGCTGGAGTATGGCAGTATTATGTTCCATTGATTGCGACTGGTTTGGGAGTGTATCTTTTGGGAGTATTTGGTAAGAAAAGAATGCAAAAGTGGGAAAAAGGTGATTAAATATTTCTCTTATGAGCAGTGATGGAAAAAGAATAGAAGTAATTTTTGATATTGAAACGAAGAAGTTTTTTGATGAAATTAATGCTCGTAGACCAGAAGACTTGGGAATTTCTATAGTGTCAGCATACAGAAGAGAAATTGATAAGGATTTTAATGAAATTCAGGGGGAGATGAAGAGCTTTTGGGAGTCTGACTTTGATCAGATGTGGAGCTGGTTTGAAGAGGCTGATCGAATTATTGGTTACAACAGTCTTGGTTTTGATGTGCCAGCAGTAAATGGAGTATATAAAGGTGACTTTACAAAATTGAAGCATTTTGATGTGTTGAAAATTATCAAAGATGTCTTTGGTCATCGAGTAAAACTAGATTCTGTGGCAAAGGAGTGTTTGGGTGAGGGGAAAAACGCTAGTGGTGCTGATGCTGTTACTTGGTGGGCAAAAGGGGACCCTGAAAGTTTGGCAAATCTAAAAAAATATTGTGAGATGGATGTGCAGGTAACAAAAGGTGTATATGACTATGGATTGAAAAATAAAAAACTTAGATTCAAAGATCACTGGAATGAAATTCGAGAAATAGAGGTAGATTTTAGCTATCCTGTTGAGGAAAAACCTAAAGTTGTTGACCTGCAAATGGGATTATTTTGATATTGACAGGGATATTGTAGGTGTTACACTAATGCTATGTACAAAATCGGAATAGTAGGTTATGGATTTGTGGGGAAGGCAGTTGAGTACGGATTTAAAGAGGGAAACGAAATATATATTTACGATAAATTTCAGAAAACACTTCCATTGGATGAAGTGGTAAAAAAATCGGAAGTAATTTTTGTGGGAGTACCTACTCCAATGACAAAGGAATATAAGAAAATTGACCTATCGATAGTTGAAGATATAACAGCAGAGATTGTGAAACTGGCGCGAAAATACAAGGTTGAGCCAATTATTGTTTTGAAATCCACAATAGTACCAGGAACCACCAGAAGACTTTCAAAGATTAATATGTATCCAAGAATGGCTTTTAATCCTGAGTTTTTGACTGAAGCTAATTATTTGGAAGACTTCGTTCATGCAGATAGAGTGGTGGTGGGTGCTGACAATAATGAAGTAAAACAATGGGTGGTTGACCTGTATCGTGCAGCCTTTCCCAAGACACCTATTTTTGAAACTGACCCGACAACTGCAGAGGTAGTGAAATACATGGCTAATACGTATCTAGCGACCAAAGTAATATTTGCCAACGAAATGTTTGATTTGTGCGAAAAATTGGGAGTTAATTATGATGAAATGAAAAAGATGGTGGTGGCAGATAAAAGAATTTATGACTCACATTTGGGCATTACAGCAACTCGGGGATTTGGACAAAAATGTTTCCCCAAAGACACAGTAGCTCTTTTGGGTTTGGCTGACGAACTGGGAGTGGATTTGTCTGTAATCAAAGCAGCTTGGAAGAAAAATTTGAAGATTCGTAAAGTGAGAGATTGGGAACAGATAGAGGGAGCAGTGTCAAAGAAATAGACTAGCAATAAGATGATACTTGGATTATAATAGTCCAAGTATGTTTACTCTTACAAAAAAGGCTGATTATGGTTTATCGATGCTTTCTGTTTTGGCTTTAAAAGGCCGGGACGGTCGTGTTAATTTGAAGGAACTTTCAGAGATGGGTTTGCCAAGAGCATTTATGAGTAAAATCGCCGCTTCTTTGGTTGAGGCTGGAATAATCAATAGTCGTGAAGGAAAGGGTGGTGGGTATGGACTTAATTACGAACCAAAGGAAATTCAGATTCGGGAAGCGCTTGAAGCGATTGAGGGTGTGGTGGAGCCTGTAACTTGTAAAGGATGCCCAGCAAAAGGTGATTGTGGACAGGAAAGATTTATGGATAAGTTGACGGAGGATATTAATAAACTTCTAGAAAAATATACTCTTGAGGAATTAATTAAATAATATATAGATTGCCACACCACCTTTGGTGGTTCGCAATGACGAATAAAAATGTTAAAAATAAAAAATCTCAAAGCAAAAGTAGAAGACAAAGAAATTCTTAAGGGAGTTGATTTGTCTATTGGTGAGGGTGAAGTAATGGCTTTGATGGGACCAAACGGATCAGGAAAATCAAGCTTAGCTTCGACAATAATTGGCAATCCAAAATACTTGGTTACCGAAGGTCAGATCTCTTTTGATGGAGAGGAAATCCTGTCGATGAGTGCGGATAAAAGAGCAAATAAAGGAATATATCTGGCTTTTCAGTATCCAGTAGCTATCCCTGGAGTAACGGTGCGCGAAATGCTTCTAACTGCCTTGAGGGCAAAAAACAAAGACACAAAGATATCGGCATTGGAACTTAAAAAAATCGTAGAGTTAGAGGCAGAGAAACTATCTTTTAGTCATGAGCTTTTAGGACGAGGATTAAATGATGGATTTAGTGGAGGAGAGAAAAAGAAAATGGAGATATTACAAATGAGAATTTTAAAACCCAAACTATTAATTTTGGATGAAATTGATTCTGGTTTGGATATCGATGCATTGGCAACAATTGCTAGAAATGTCGCCGAGATGGTTAAAGAGACAAAGATGAGTGTTTTGGTAATTACTCACTACCAGAGAATCTTGAATTATCTAACTCCTGATACGGTAGCAGTAATGAAAGAAGGAATGATTGTAGAAAAGGGAGGAAAAGAGATAGTCGAGAGGTTGGAAAAATATGGATATAAGTAAGAGAGACAACATCAGCTACGCCTACAAAGGGGAAAGAGGCTTGGATGAAGCAAAAATCCGAGAAATATCGGCGATGAAAAATGAGCCTGAATGGATGCTAAAGAAGCGTTTGGCGGCATACGAAATATACTTATCAAAACCAAATCCAACTTGGGGAGGAGACATGTCTCCGATTCACTTTGATGATATTTATTATTATATAAAACCTAATGTAACCGAGAAGAAATCTTGGAAAGATGTACCTGCTTCTGTAAAAGAGACATTTGAAAAAATTGGTATTCCTCAGGCAGAGAGGGAAATGCTCGCGGGAGTAAAGGGACAGTATGATTCTGAAGTGGTTTACGGATCTCTTAAGAGCTTTTTAACTGAAAAGGGAGTGTTGTTTCTGTCAATGGATGAAGCGTTAAAGCTGTATCCAGAAATTGTAAAGAAATATTTTGGGACAATTGTACCGGCTGGAGATAATAAATTGGCGGCACTAAACACAGCTGTTTGGAGCGGTGGTTCTTTTGTTTATGTACCATCAGGAGTGGATGTCGGATTACCACTACAAGCATATTTTAGAATCAACAGTGAAAGTGCGGGACAGTTTGAAAGAACACTCATCATTGCTGAAGAAGGGGCGAATGTTCACTATATTGAAGGATGTAGTGCGCCATCGTTTTCTACCGCATCACTTCATGCGGCTGTGGTTGAGGTAGTTGTTAAAAAAAGAGCAAGAGTACAGTACACCACAATACAAAATTGGTACAAAAATATTTATAACTTGGTAACCAAGAGAGCTTGGCTGGAAGAAAAAGCGGAAATGAGATGGGTTGATGGTAACTTAGGATCGGCTTTGACGATGAAGTATCCATCATCTGTATTGGCTGGAGAAGGAGCCAAGGCAGAGATGCTTTCAATTGCTTGGGCGGGTGCAGACCAGCATCAAGACACGGGAGCAAAGATGATTCATCTGGCACCAAACACAACTTCACAAATAATCAGTAAATCAATTAGTAAAAATGGAGGAAGAGCAACTTATCGAGGATTGGTGCAGATAAACAAAGGGGCGATTGGGGCTCGATCTAAAGTGGTGTGTGACGCCTTGATTCTTGATGAACAAAGCAGGAGTGATACGTATCCGATGAATAAGATTTTTGAGGAAGATGTGATTTTTGAGCATGAAGCGGTCGTCAGTCGGGTAAGTGAAGAGCAACTACTATATTTAATGAGTCGTGGGTTATCCGAACATGAAGCCGAGGCAATGGTGGTGAATGGATTTTTGGAACCGGTGATGAAAGAAGTGCCAATGGAGTATGCAGTGGAAATGAATCGTTTGGTCAATTTAGAAATGGAGGGTTCAGTTGGTTAAAGAGTATGGAAAAATATTTAATTAATAAACCAGGTATTCACGAAATTAAACTTCAATTAAGTAAAATTGGAGAAAAATTGGAGTGGCTTGGCATAATTGATGCTCGAGAGGCAGGAGAGTATGAATTGAATTTGGTAATGACCCATTTGACTCCAGAAACTTTTGGAAGAGTAACCATAAAAGGGGTGGCTGAAAATGGAGCCAGAGTTAAGATCAAAGGGTTGATTCGAATTGAAAAAGATGCTCAGAACACAGACAGTTTTCTTTCGATGAAAATACTGCTTTTGGATAAGATTTCGGGAGCAACGGCTGAACCAGAGTTGGAGATTTTGGCAAATAGGGTGAAGGCAAGTCATAGTGCTTCTGTTGGGAAAATTGATGAAGAACAAATGTTTTATCTAAAATCACGAGGAATTTCTGAGGAAGAGGCAAAGAAAATTATTGTAAATGGATTTATTAATATAGATGAATAGTCCAATTATCTGTCACTCACATTCTTTGTTGGCCACCAGTAATTTGTCGCTTCCTGCGAGCGACAATTACTTCGATTCTCGGTGTAAATTTTTCAGAGTACTGAAATCCAAGCAATTTACACCTGCGAAACGTGGCACAAAGAACAAGAGTTCCAATATATCTGGACTATTTATCAATTAGAATTATAGATATGCTCGATGTAAATAAAATCAGAGAAGACTTCCCTATTTTAAAAAGAGAAATTCACGGGCATCCATTGGTATATTTTGATTCTGGAGCAACGAGTCAAAAACCACTTGAGGTTATCGAAGCAATGAATAAGTATTATCAGGAGACAAATGCCAATATTCATCGGGGAGTTTATGAAATGTCGGTGGAGTCGACTCGCTTGGTGGACGAAGCTAGGGCAGAAGTGGCTAGCTTAATTGGAGGGAGAAACGAAGAAGTCATCTTTACAAGAAATACGAGTGAGAGTATTAACCTGGTCGCATATTCTTGGGGAGAAGAAAATATCTCTGAGGGTGACGCAATAGTCATCACCAAACTGGAACATCATTCAAACATGATTCCCTGGCAGGAATTGTGTCGAAGAAAAGGGGCACAACTAAAAGTTGTGGATGTAAATGAAAAGGGAGAGTTGGAATATGATAAAAAAATTACCGTATTAGAAGAAGGTGGTTTGAAAGTGATTGTTGGAGGATGGAGTAACCTTCTGGATCCTCGAGTTAAGATGGTAGCCTTTACCGGACAGTCAAATGTGTTGGGAACGGAAACTCCTATTGAGGGAATAGTGAGAATGGTCAAGAAACAATCACCTGAAGCTTTGTTGTTAATTGATGGAGCGCAGATGGTGCCACACATGAGTGTAAATGTGGAAAAAATGGGCATAGATTTCTTGGCGTTTTCTGGTCATAAGATGCTGGGGCCTACCGGAGTTGGTGTGCTTTGGGGGAAGAAAGAGATTCTAAATAAAATGAGACCATTTCTCTTTGGTGGAGACATGATTGGAGAAGTTAAGCTAACAGGAGCTACTTGGGCTGATTTACCAGCAAAATTTGAAGCAGGTACACCAGATATTGCTGGTATTGTGGGTATGGGTGCGGCAGTGAAGTATCTAAAAAAAGTGGGAATGAAAAACATTCATCAGCACGAAAAAGAGTTATTGGATTATGCTTTGGAAAAAATGAAAGAACTGGAGAATGAAGGATTAATTAATCTTTATGGTCCGGAAAATAATAGGGGTGCTGCCATACCATTTAATGTGGTCGGAGTGCATGCACATGATAGTGCACAAATATTGGATAGTTTTGGGATTGCGGTACGTTCTGGTCATCACTGCGCAGCTCCTTTGGTTAAGGGCTTTAATGTTCCTGCCATGGTAAGGGCGACTTTTTATCTTTACAATACAAAAGAAGAAATAGACTTCATGGTTAGTAAAATTCGTGAGATACCAAAAGTATTTATCTAAATGAACGAGTATAGAGAAATAATAATTGATCACTACAAAAGCCCTAGAAATCAGGGTGAGATCACCGATGCTGACAAAATAATTGATGAGGCAAATTCTTCGTGTGGTGATTTGATAAAAATATTTGTGAAGATTGCTGATGGAAGAATTATGGATATGAAATGGCAAGGAATTGGATGTGCTATCTCAACTGCTGGGGCCTCGATGCTTTCTGAGAAAGTAGTGGGCATGAATAAAGAAGATTTGCTAAAATTCGGAGAAAAAGGAGTGGTAGAAATGCTAGGTGGAGAGATAAATGCAGGAAGAATGAAGTGTGCTACACTGGCATTTCGAGGATTATTAAAAGTATTTGAAGTATGACAAGCGACTGGAAACTGGTTCTTAAAGTAATTTTGGGAAGCGTGGTTTTGATGGGTGTCGTCATTTTTGGACTTTCAAAAATGGGAGGAGCCAAAACAAACCTAACGGCAGACATGACACAACTACTAAATGGAGCCACCTTGGTTAGGGAGAACGGAGAGACAAAAGTGACGGTCATTGTTTTTTCTGACATGGAGTGCCCGGCATGTAAAAGAGCCGATCAGTTGATGAAGAGCATCAAAGAAACAAGCGGGGTAAAAATAGTATTTAGACACTTCCCCCTTAGTATTCATAAAAATTCTCAAATTACGGCAAGAGCCGTTGAGTCTGCGAGAGTGATGGGAAAAGGATGGGAAATGATTGACTTGCTTTTTGATAGACAAGAAGAATGGTCAGCAGATTCGAAAATTGAAGTAAAATTGGCCGGGTATGCTAAAGAATTGGGATTAGATGAAAAAGTATTTTTAGACAATTTACAGTCAGCATCGGTATCTGCCACAGTTGCTTTTGATTTGAATTTGGGGAATAGTTTGAGGCTTCCAGGAACACCAACAATTTATGTAAACGGAGAACAAGTTTCCCCTGATTTCGTGGTCGCTAAAGTTACTGAATTTATTAACAAGCAATAATGGAGATAAATATTCCACTCCTTACTGTTGCGGCTTTAACAAATGGGTTGAATCCTTGTGGAATAGGAATGATGATTACCTTTTTGGGTTATCTCATCGTTTTTGGGGGAAAGGGAAAAGATAAAAAATGGATTTTAAAAACTGGAGCTGTGTATATATTGGCAGTTTTTGTGACATATCTATTAACAGGGCTTTTGTTTTATGGAGCTGCCTACTATATCCAAAGATGGTGGCTTGCGGTAGTTTTTAAATATATTGTGGGAGGAGCCTTAGCGGTTGCTGGTGTAATTCAGTTAAAGGACGTATTTTTCCCTGACACCCCGATACATTTGCGAATGAGTATGAAAGGTTTTGAAAAACTTACAAAGTTAATGGCTAAGGCAAGCTTTGGAGTGACAGCTTTGATTGGCTTTTTGACAACTGTTTTTTCAACCCCTTGTATGCTTCCCTTGTATGTTGGGACAACGGCCGTAATTGCACGATCTGGCTTGGGTATGGCAAATGTGTTGGGATATTTTCTTTATTACAATTTGGTTTTTATTTTGCCTTTAATTGTGATTTTGCTAGTAATGGCTGGAGGAAAACAGATTGTAAATATGAAAGAATGGGAACATAAAAACACTAAGTGGTTGAGGTTTGTATTGGGAATGTCTTTATTCGCAGTTGGTATTTGGATAGGACTTAATTAAGATTTAAAATAAATTATGGCTGTTAAGAAAATGACAGGGAAGATTATATACAAAGAACTGTTGGCGGGGAAAACATGGCTTATGGGAGTGACTCTTAATGAAGAATGTAATTTTGTTGCTGGACAGTATGTAAGTTTGAAAGTAAATGATGAAGGATTGCGAAGATCTTATTCTATTGCTAGTTTGCCAAATAAAAATAGTTTTGATTTAGTAATTGATGTAACACCAAATGGGGTTGGTTCAAAATACATTATTTCTCTAAAAGTAGGAGACACTGTAGAAGTTCTAGGGTTTTTGGGTAAATTTGTTGTGGGAGAGGATACTTTGACGCAGAAGGAAATGATTTTTGTCGGAACAGGTACTGGAATAGTACCTCTAAAAGTAATGATTGAAGAATTGCTGTTGACTAGACAGTATCAAGGTCGAGTAGATTTGATATGGGGAATGAGGTATGAGAAAGATTTGTACTGGCAAAGTGAGATAGATAAATTACAGCGTGACTATGATAATTTTCATTTGAATATTGCCCTATCTCGACCTGGAGAGAAATGGCCCGGTGTAGCCGAACATGTTGGCGATGTAATTGAAAGGATGAATTTTGAAGGCACAGAAACAAGTGTGTTCTTGTGTGGTAATCCGAAAATGATTGAAGAAATGAAAGAAAAAATAATTAATAAGGGAGTCCCTGAAGAGAAAATTTTATTCGAAAGGTACGCGTGATAAACTCAATCTATGAACTCTGAACCAGTTATGACTAAATACAAAGTGGTAATAGATAAGGATAAGTGTATCGGGGCTGGTTCATGTATAAATGTGGCCCCATTAACTTTTCGAATGGGAACTGACAACAAGGTTGAGCTAATTGATCAAGATGGAAATAGTGATGAAGAAAAAACTCTTGCAGCAACTTCGTGTCCGGTAGGTGCAATAAAAATTATTAATACGGAAACCGGTGAAGCCGTGTGGCCGAAATAGTAAGGAGGTGAAAAATATGAGAGGTAAAGACAAATTAATTGTTGGGAAAGCTTTAATTTATTTATCAATTCTTAGTGTTGTTTTTGCACTGTTTGGGGCCTTGGGGAGTGATTTGTGGCTTGCTAGTACCCAGTGGATGTTGGTTGGATTGATATTAGCTATTTGGGGCGTTTTTGTATTGATTGAAGCAAGTTTTAGATTAAAAAGATGATAATGGTTGAGGACAAAATAAGAGAAGCACTGAAAGACGTAGTTGACCCTGAATTGGGTGTTTCAATAGTGGATTTGGGTTTGGTTTATGATGTTCGCTATGAAAATGGAGAAGCTGAAATTGAAATGACACTGACTTCTCCTGGGTGTCCAATGGCACCAATAATTGATAAAAAAATTAGAGAAGCCGTAAAAGAGGTAAAAGAGGTTAAAAAAATAACAATAGAAATTGTGTGGGATCCACCTTGGAGCAAAGAATTGATGAGCGATGAGCTAAAAGCATGTTTCGGATTTTGATATATTGAATATATGAATGTAATTGTGGGAGCTGATCATGGAGGATATGTTTATAAAGAAGAAATCAAGTCGTGGTTGGTTGGTCAGGGCTATGAAGTAACTGATGTTGGGACTAGTGATTTTAACGAAAATGACGATTTTGTAGATTTTGCAAAAGCAGCGGTTAAGGAGAATTTGAATGATGAGGATAGAATAATTCTTTTTTGCAGAAACGGTTTTGGTATGAGTATTGTAGCTAATAGATTTTCTAGAATACGATGCGGCTTGGCTTTTGATATTGAGGCGGTGAGAAAAGGGCGAATAGATGACGACATTAATTGTCTTTCGATACCAGCTGATTATTTTGATATCGAAAATATCAAGAAAATGATTGAAGTGTTTTTGAGTACGGAATTTTCAAATGATGAAAAATATAAACGAAGAGTTATGAAAATTGAAAACTTATTCTAATGAATAAAATTATTCCAACAGTACTAGCTCGAGATATTAGTAAGTTTGAAGAGGATTTGGCAAAAGTTGAAAAGTTTGCTGGAAAGATCCAGATGGATATCATTGATGGAAAATTTTTCCCTGTAGAGACTGTGTTGCCTGAAGCATTACTTTCAGTTGAAACAATGGCAGAGGTAGAGGCACATTTGATGGTAGAGGAACCTGCCACGTGGATTGACCAATGCGTAGCTGCTGGAATAACTGCAGTGTATGGACAGGTGGAAAAAATGAGTGACAAACAAGACTTTATTACAAAAGCGGAGGAAGCGGGACTAAAAACGGGATTGGCATATGACCTATCTACATCATTGACCGGGCTAGATGAGTGGATTAATTTGGTTGACTCAGTATTACTCATGGCGGTAAATGCTGGGGCACAGGGACAAAAATTTGATGACTATGTTTTGGAGAAAATTAAGAGGGTTAGAGAGCTTTCGTCATCTGTCACGATCATGATTGATGGAGGTCTTAATGAGGAAAACATTAGAAAATGTTTGAAGACTGGGGGAGAAAAAATGGAGTTTGCTGTAGGGAGTGAGATATTAACAGCTGAGAATCCTGAAGAAGTGTTTAAGAAGTTAGAAAATGTAGAATAAATTATGTCGTTTAAAAATATAAAGGCTATTACAGTATTTGGATTTGCTGATTGTCCACCTGAGAGTACCTTGTATAAAGAAGCCGTGGAGGTGTCGCGACTCTTGTCTCAGAAGGGACTGGAAATTGTAAATGGCGGTGGCCCTGGAGTAATGAGAGCAGCAACTGAAGGAGCACATGAAGGGGGTGGGACGGCAACAGTTGCTACTTTTTACCCAAAGTTTATTGAGAACTTTGAAGGAAAGGATGACCATAATAAAGCTGATCGCGAAGTGATCATGAATAACTATGTGGATAGGACAATGAAACTTCTTGAGTTAGGAAATGCCTACGTAATTTTCAATGGAGGGACTGGGACTCTGTCGGAGTTTGGGATGGCATGGGGGTTGGCATACCTATATTTTGGGCATCATAAACCCTTAATTCTTTATGGCGATTTTTGGTTCCCAATTATGGAGGCATTGGTATCCAACATGTTGATTGGGCACAGACCTGGAGCACTTAGAGTTTACAGAATTGCAACAACTCCAGAAATGGTATTAAAGTATCTTGAAGAATTTGATACCGTGCTTGATTCTCACAAAGAAAAAGATTTGCCTGTGGTGGATGATGGGAGCGGAGAGAAAGCCTTTATTGATTAAAATGTCTGAGATGAAAAATATTAAGTGTGCCCAATACTGATTTTCAATCGTCTGAGGAAAGAATTCTTTTGGAGTTTAATATCGAGAAGAAATATAAAGTTGATCCAACGAGAATTGCAGTTGATGTTGAAAATAATAATGTAGGAAAAGCTTTGGGTGCGAGAAAATTCGTGGAGTTTCTTAATAATAATGAGATTGAGCCTGCTGAGTATGTTTGTTTTGGGGATAGTGTATCTGATTATGATATGTATGAAGAACTGCAAAAGAAGAAAAAGAAAGTAAGATTTGTTTTTGTTGGAGGAAAAGAATACTTGCTTGGAAAAAACACTAATGAGGTGGAGTTTACAGATAAATTATTTGATTTGGGAACTCTTGACTATATCCAAAGATTAAATTGATTGAAAGAAAAACAGAGTCAGTCTTGTATTAAAGGTAGAAAGGGGGTGATTGAGATGATTAATAAAACAGTAGTATTAGGAATTTCGGCATTAGTATTGGGAGGTGCAATAATGGCACCTTCAATAGTAGGAGCTTATCAAGGAAACCCAAGTGTTCAAGGACCTAACTATTCCGTTGAACGTCATGAGGCAATGACTGAAGCTTTTGCCAATAAAGATTACAATGCTTGGAAAAATTTAGTTTCCGGCAATAAGGGAAGAGTGGCTCAAGTTATAAACGAAAGCAACTTTGGAAAATTTGTTGATGCACACAATTTGGCCTTACAAGGTAAGACTGATGAAGCAAACAAAATTAGAGCAGAGTTGGGTCTTGGACTTCGAAATGGTTCAGGAAATGGACAAGGAACGGGTTACGGACGACACGCCAAATAATCAAAGACCTTACCGGCATCTAATTTGTAGGTGCCGGATAAGGACTTTGGAGTAAAATTACAACAAGTAAATGAAGAATTTAAGCAACTTATCTGACGAAAAAGTGGTTGATCTGATAAGAAGAGAGAACCCTGATTATTTTGCTGAGTTAATGGATCGATATCAAAGAAAGTTACTTCGATATGCTGACAACCTTTTGAGTGATGAACATAAAGCTCAGGATGTGGTTCAGGATTCTTTTATAAAAGCATACATTAATTTAAATGGCTTTAATGTGAACAAAAAATTTTCAAGCTGGATATACCGGATTGTTCACAATGAGGCGATTAATTTAATAAATAAATATAAGAAACAGGTTCGATTAAGTGAAGATATTGATTTTGATAGTGGTATTAATATCGAAGACGAGTTTATTAAAAAAGAAATCAATGAGCACACCCATTCTTGTTTGGAAAAACTTCCTAGTATGTATGCAGAGCCATTGGTTTTGTATTATTTGGAAGATAAAAAATATGAAGAAATTAGCTACATCTTAAAACTTCCAATAGGAACCGTAGGGATCAGAATTAATAGAGCTAAAAAATTATTGAAAAATATATGTCAAAAAATAATATAAATATCTCTAAAGAGGTAATGTTAAAAATCAAAAAAGAGCAGATAAAAATGAAGCCAAAATGGATGTTTGTTGCAGGGACAATTGCTTTGATTTTGGGCGTGATTGGTGCATATATTTTGTCGTCATTTTTGATCAGTTTAGTTAGTTTTTCTCTTAGAACACATGGTCCAATGGGGGTGATTCGATATCAAGAATTATTAACTCGCTTTCCTGTATGGGCAGTTGGACTGACTGTATTAGGATTAATATCCGGGATTGTATTACTTAGAAAATTTGAGTTCTCATACAGTAAGAATTTTTGGATTATTGCCTTGTCATTTATTGTTGCAATAATAATTTCTGGATGGTTGGCAGACATATTAGGAATCGATAAAGTTTGGTCGAAACAGGGACAAATGCGTCGATTGTATCAACAATATGAAGGAGATAGATACAAGGTTTTACCATGGAGAAGTAATGAAGTAATCATAATCGAGCGTAGAATTGGACAAAGGCGCGGACATGTTATAATGAATATTGGTATTAGTAATTTGTTAAAAAATTTACAATGAAAAAAGTAACTTCTTTGATGATATTAGTATTATTAGTATTCGTATTTTCCTCTGTGGTGTTGGCAAAAAGTGACTCAGCTGGGACGGGAACTGGGACTGGAACAGGAGCTGTAGCCCCAAAAATTTCTGCAAGCCCAACGACTGGATCAGGTGTTGCTAATCAAAATCAAGTGAAAACACAAAACGCCGGAGAAGAATCTCAGCTGATGATAAGCACTGCAGAGCAAGAAAGTGCAGGGGATAGTACTATTAGTGCCGGAATGAGAAGTGAGATGGCAATTGAAAAAATGAGTGAAGTGGCAAAAAATGTAGAGATTTTATTGATGGACAAAACTCTTACTGGAGGAATTGGTCAGCAGGTAAAAGCTATCGCTCAAGAGCAAAAAAACAGTATGGATAAAGTCCAGAATCAGATTAAGAGTATTGATAGCCGTGGTGGATTTGTAAAAGCTTTGATTGGACCTGATTATCAGACTCTTAAAGAGTTGGAAATGCAGCTTGATCAGAACCAGTTAAGGATCGAAGCTTTGACTGAGCTAAAAAATCAGTTAACAAATGCTGGAGATATAACAATGGTAGAAGAAACAATCAAACTATTAGCTGAAGAGAATATTGGTTTGCAAGATAAAATTAATGCAGAGAATCGTGTTGGAAGTGTCTTTGGGTGGTTGATTAAATTATTTGTTAAATAAATATAATGAAAAACACCAAGTGCTGTGGTTTTAGGATTAGCAATTTAGGATTGGCAATTATTATTTTGATATTTTTGCTTGTCGGTTTTATGGTGACGTATGGTTCCCAAGGAAAATCAAAGACAGCTGTTGTTCCTAGTCGAGGAAACTGTTTGGCTGACGATTGTTTGATGGTAGATGGCTTGGAGTATCCTGTGTCTAAACTTAACGATGTTGTGGTTGGAGCACTGAATGAAGCTATTGAAGATGAGTATAGAGCTTTGACTGTTTATCAAAAAGTAACTGACAAGCTAGGGATGGTGAGACCATTTTCAATGATAATGGGAGCGGAAGAGCAACACATTGCTTCACTCAAAGCTGTTTTTGATAAATATGGTCTTGAGATACCGAAAAATAATTGGGCAGGAAAAATAACTGTACCAAACACACTAAAAGAATCATGCCAGCTAGGAGTTGAAGCTGAGATAGCAAATGCTAGTCTTTACAAAGAAAAATTATTACCTACAGTATCTAGTTACGAGGATATCGTCCTGGTATTCACTAGCTTAATGAATGCTTCTGAACAGAAGCATCTTCCTGCTTTCGAAAAATGTAATTAAGGGCTGTTTGTTATTTTGGGATAGAATGAAAGTATGGTGGATTTGGTTAGAAAAGCGCTGGAAATTCGAGTTGAAATAATTAAGATGCTGGCTGAGGCGGAGTCTGGTCACACGGCTGGTCCGTTGGGAACAGCTGATTTGTTTGCGAGTTTGTATTTTGGAGGAGTAATAAATTTCAGAAATGATGAGCCATACTGGGAAGATCGAGATAGAGTAGTGCTGTCTTGTGGTCATTATGCACCAGTGCAGTATGCGAGTTTGGCTCTGGCAGGATTTTTCCCATTAGAAGAACTTGGGACACTGCGAAAACTGGGATCAAGATTACAAGGGCATCCAGTAAGACACATAAAATATGTTGGAAATAATGATGAGCAATTGCCAGGGATTGAGAATACTGGGGGACCTTTGGGACAGGGGGTAAGTGTTGCTGTAGGTATGGCAATCGCAGCAAAAATGGATAAGAAAAAATGGAAAGTGGTTTGTGTTTGCTCAGATGCAGAGCAACAAGAGGGACAAACTTGGGAGGCTTATCAAACAGCGGCCAAGTATGGTTTGGGGAACCTGACCTTTGTAATTGATAGAAATGAAATACAAATTAGCGGAAACTTGGGAGAAGTAATGCCGATCGAACCCTTGAAAGATAAACTGAGTTCATTTGGGCTTAGGGTGTTTGAGATCGATGGGAATAATTCTGAAGAAATATTGGGAGCTTTTGAAAAGGGAAAATTGTTCCCTGATCAACCAAAGACAATTATTATGAAAACGATGGCTGGTAAAGGAGTAAAGTTTATGGAGGGGAATTTCCATTGGCATGGAAAGGCACCTTCAAATGAAGAAGCTGAAAAGGCATTATGGGAACTTAAATAATATGAATTTAGTAACAGATTTAGTCAATATTGACCGAAAAGCTACTCGAGAAGGATTTGGAGAAGCAATGATTTTGCTAGGAAAAAATAATAAGAACGTAGTAGTTGTGACAGCTGATTTGGGTGAGAGTATGAAGGTGGATGAGTTCGAAAAAATGTTCCCTGATAGATTTGTACAGGTGGGCGTGGCCGAACAGAACATGATGGGAGTATCGGCAGGACTTGCTTTGTCTGGCAAGATTCCATTTGCTGTTTCTTATGCTGTGTTTAGCCCAGGAAGGAACTGGGATCAGACTCGAGTGTCTGTTTGTTATACCAATGCCAATGTAAAGATTGTGGGTGGACATTCTGGTATTACAGTTGGCCCTGATGGAGCAACTCATCAGGCACTGGAGGATATCGCCATTACTCGTTGTTTGCCAAATTTGATGGTGGTAGTACCGTGTGACTTTGAACAAGCAAAAAAAGCGACTTTGGCTATCGCTTCACATAAAGGGCCTGTGTATTTTCGATTGACCAGACCAAAGACGGCGATGTTTACGACTGCAACCACTCCGTTTGAACTTGGAAAAGCTCAGGTGCTGCGAATGGGGAAGGATGTTACTATTTTTGCTTGTGGAAGTTTGGTTTATGAGGCACTTCTGGCAGCAGAAGAACTAAAGAGCGAGATTGATGTAGAGGTGGTTAATGTCCACACTATTAAACCACTTGATGAAGAAACTGTTGTGAGAAGCGCTAGGAAAACTGGGAAAGTGATTTCTTTAGAAGATCATCAAATAAATGGAGGTTTGGGTGGGGCTATTGCCGAAGTGCTTGGTGAAAAACTACCAACTAAAATGATAAGAATGGGAATGAAAGATGGTTTTGGAGAAAGTGGAGAGAGTGGAGAACTTCTTGCTAAGTATGGACTTGATAAAGATGGTGTTATAAAAACAATAAGAAAAATAATAAATGATTGACACTAAAAGAATTGAGATTAATGGAAAAGTAATGCTTCTGGCATATGATCAGGGAATGGAGCATGGTCCGGTGGATTTTAATGAAAAGTCGGTTGACCCAAACTATATCATGAAGATTGCTCAAAATGGCAACTTCACGGGGGTGGTATTTCAAGAAGGAATTGCGGCGAGATACTACAAAAAAGAGTCGGGAATTCCTCTTATCGTTAAACTAAACGGAAAAACTTCTTTTCAGGGAGAAGAGCCATTGTCATTACAACTCTGCACCGTCAAAAAGGCAGCTGAGATGGGGGCTATTGGAGTAGGGTACACGATATATGTAGGAAGTGAGTTTGAGGAACAGATGATGGTGGAGTTCTCAAGAATTGAAGATGAGGCGCATGCTCTAGGAATGATTGTAATTGCGTGGATGTACCCAAGAGGAAAGAAAGTAGCTGGACGAGAAAATGATCGGGATGTGGTGGCGTATGGGGCACGTTTGGCTTTGGAGATGAACGCTGATTTTGTAAAGGTTCCATACACAGGAGATTCTGAAAGCTTTGCTTGGACAGTAAGAGCTGCTGGAAAAACTGGGGTATTGGCACAGGGAGGAAAGAAAGTGGACTGGGAAAATTTGGAAGAAGAGATTTCAGGAGTAATGAATGCAGGAGCAGCTGGTATCGCGATTGGAAGAAATGTGTGGCAGGATGAGAATCCAAATGAGGTATCTAAAAAATTAGCAGATATCGTATATAAATGAAAACATTAGGAATAAATCATGTGACGTTGTTGGTAAGTGATAAAGAGGCCTCTGAAAAATTTTATATTGGAGGGTTAGGGTTAGAAAAATATGATGCCGATGGACATTTGTGGGTAAAAATAGGTAGACAATTTATCCATATTTCTAAAGGAGAAGCGGGACAAAGAAGCTTTTTCCATTTTGCGATAGAGGTGGAAGGTGTTAGGGAATATGCAAAAATGTTGGTGTCGAGAGGAATCGACGTGTTTGACCTTGATAATAACGAAAAGGAAATACTGAAAAATGTTGAGCTCGATAAGTCAGTAAGACAATTTTTTCTGAAAGATCCAGATGGTAATCTATTGGAACTTGTTGACACAAATAATAGTTTTTTTGTTCCGGAATAAGATATGGATGAGGGAATTGAACAAATCGAGAGTCAGGAGTCGTTGAAGAAAAAGAGATTGGAAGTGGTGGACACGAGGGGCCCCGAAGTAAAGAATGGGGGAATTTTTGAGGCAAAAATGGCCACGGAAAGAATTGAGGAGAAGCTAGATAGATTTGAAAATCTTGTTGGGAAAAAATATAAAAAAGAAGACGCCGATGGAGTCAAAATAAATTTGGTGGAAGGAACTTTTGGTGATGGTCAGGTAAGAGACGGAAAATTGGAGGTAAATTTACCTTCAGAAACAGATATCGATGAAAATAAGAAGAAGGAGGAAATGCAACCTTTTGTGAAGTTGGTGGAAAAATCCGGAAGCAGTTTTGAAGATTTTGTTTATGGATCTTGTGTGTCGACCGCGATGCATGAGAGTGAACATATGATCATTGACAGCCGACCAGGATCAAATTTGGAAAAGAGCTTTAAGGAAGCAACAGGAATAGAAAATGATAAGGGTGGATATACATTATCATTTTTGGACGAAGGAATTGTTTATGGTTACCAGTACGAAGTGGATAGTCAGAGTGGAGTAAATAAAAAAATGGATAGTGATAAGAGTAATTACGAACAGGAGACCGGTAAAAAAATACCGGAGGACAATTTTATGGTTGCGGCAAGAAAAGAACTGGGAAGATTTTTGCAGCCGGAAATTAGAAGGTATCTCTTGGAAGGGAAACAAATTGACGATGTTTTTTTGAAAAATGCCGGAGAGAAAATGAAGGAAATTGGGATTGAGAAGTATGTGGTTGAGTCGGAAAATGAGAAAAAAGAAAAAATGGTTTGGGGAGAGGCAGAACCGGTATTGAATGATTGGGAAAGTCGACTCACCTCATATGAAGAGAAACATCGTGTCCAGATTTCAAAGTCGCTCGAAAATATTGCCCACTTTTTTGGCAATAATGTTCCCGAAAAAACAAATGTTGATTTACATTATTTAGCACAGAAAGATAATTCAAAAGGTGAACCGGCTTCCGGTTTGGTTGAGAGTAATTTGTTATCTAAGAAGGATACAGACGTTATTTATTGGCTTGGTGAGGTGACACGACTGCCTAATGATGGCCCGGAACAAATTGAGGAAGAAGAGAGGAGACAGACAACAAAAGTGATTCACGAAATGATCCATCAGGATTTTCAGGGAGAAAATGAAATATTTAAGAGTGTTTTGGACAAAGCAAACAACGATGCTGAGATTGTTGAAATGAGAGGAGAACTAATGTCTGATCAGGCAAGTTATCTTGAACCAGAAGCGGAACTTACCGCAATATACCTTGAACAATATGCTGATAACAAACTAAAAGAAGAAGTCTCTTCTAATGAAATATCAACAAGCCAAAAAATAATTGAGTATCGGGTTGATAGAAATAGATTCCAAGAAATATATATGGCAGTTGTAAGAGCAGACGGAGAAGAAAAATGGAAAGATGGTGGACCGTATAGAAAAACGCATGATGGTTGGGAAAATCTATACACAAGAAGTGGGGAAAACACTATTTCTGCTGCTTCGGAATTTAAAAATGAACCCCAACCACCTCATGGGCTTTCGATTTATGAGCTGGGAGCAAAAATTAGAGATTTTTCTTTGATTGAGAAATATGTTGCAGAAGGGAAGCAACTCGATATTGTTTTTATGAGGGAGTTGTACAAAATATTTTTGGCTCAGAGAGGTACTAGTTAAAAATACGTTTTACCAGGTGGCCGAGACGGTAGCCCCATTTTTTCCAGAAGTCTTCAAAATATACAATGTTCATTAGTAATGCGGCTATTATAACGATGGCGTCATAAGTGGCACGATCGTAGTACACATCTTCAAGTTGAATCCACATAGCAAATTCATCGAAAGCGAGACCAAGAGCAACACCATAGACAAGGCTAAGTTTTAATTTAGTTCTTGGATGACGGTCTTGAGTAAGAAGAAAATAGCCAATTAGAATAAGGAGAACAATGCCATATGCAAAGTGATGAATATGAGTACCTCTGACTTCGAGAGTTAGATTTGGAAAGAAATTTACTATCGCTCGGGAAATTGCGAAAGTTCCAAGAAAACTAAGCATAATTAGAAAAGGAATTTCCTTTCCTGTTTTGGGACGAAGATGACGCCAAGGTTTCATTGGTATATTTTATCAGTTGTGAAATATATGAATTACAATGATTATATGAAGAAAGTAGTGGTTATCGGTGCGGCAGTTGTTGATGTGCTTTTGAAATCTAATAGTTTAAAGGTTTTGAAAAGCCATCAAGTTGAAGGTGGTTTGGCTATGTGTGAAGTGATGGGAGGAAAAATTGAAGCAGAAAATGGAGTCCTCGTAAGTGGAGGCGGTGGAACGAATGTTGCTGTGGGGTTACACAGACTAGGAGAAGCTGTAAAAATGATAAGTAGGGTAGGAGATGATGAGCTTAGTACTATGCTCATCAAAGAGTTGAATAAAGAAAATGTTGATATGTCTTTGTTGCAAAGGACAAAAGGGAAAACAGGGATATCGGCAGTATTAGTAGCTGCCAATGGGGGAAGATCAATTGTTACTTATCGAGGTGAAAGCGGAGAGATTGAGCGAAATGAAATAGACTGGAATGAGATAGAGAAAGCAGACTGGATACAAATATCTAGCTTGGGAGGAGAGATGGATCTTCTTGAAGACTTGGTTTCTTTTGCTTTGGAAAATGGGATAAGAGTAGGAATTAATCCTGGAAAAAAAGAACTGAAACAAAAAGAGAGATTGTTGGCATTATTACCCAAGCTTGATTTATTTAATGTAAATAGAATGGAAGCGGCTGAGTTTTGGGGAGAAAAGTATGAAGATGAAGAAACTTTGTTAAGAAAATTTATGAAAGTGGGGGTAAGACTGTTGTTTGTAACCGATGGAAAGAAGGGAGCTAGTGTTTGCCAAAACAATCGATGGATAAAGATGGACGCATTCCCAAATAAATCAATTGATGATACTGGAGCGGGGGATGCTTTTGTCTCGGGAGTTGTTGCTGGATTATTACAAGAGAAAAAAACTGAAGAAGTATTAAAAATGGGTTTGGCAAACGGTGGTTCTGTGGTGAGCCGGTTGGGGGCAAAGGAAGGATTGTTGTATAAAAATGGAATGGAAAAGTGGATGAAGAAAAAACTAAAAACAGTGGAACAGACAATGGGTATGGTTTAATTAAGGTATGGAAAGACAGAAAATATTTGTTACTCATGTGTTCTTGGACAAATATCTGAAGGAGCTAAAAGGGAAGTATGACGTCGTTGTGTGTCCTCACAAAGACATTGATAAGAAAGATTTGCTGAAAGGGGTGAAAGGCGTTACCGGAATTATTGCAACATTAACTGAGAAAATTGACGAGGAGGTAATGGAGGCTGCAGGGTCTTCGTTAAAGGTGATTAGTAATTATGCCGTCGGGTATGACAATATTGATATTGTTGCTGCTTGCAAAAGAGGAATTTGTGTAACCAACACACCCGGAGTGTTGACTGAGTCTGTGGCGGAGGAGGTGATTGCACTAATATTGGCTCTTTATCGTAGAGTTGTTGAGGGAGACAGGTTTGTTCGATCGGGAAAATACAAAGGGTGGGAGCCCGATTTACTTCTTGGAACTGGAATTAAAGATAAAGTTTTGGGCATTGTCGGATTGGGCCGTATTGGAAGATGGACAGCAAGAATGGCTGGAGCCTTGGGGATGAAAGTAATTTACTACAATCGTCATCGTGATGAAGAGTTTGAAGAGGAGTATGGAGTCGTGTATCACTCTTTGGATCAACTACTGGATATGTCTGATGTGGTGTCTTTATCAGTGCCCCTGACCCCAGAAACAAAACACATGATAGGTGAGCGCGAGTTAAGACTGATGAAACCAACCGCACTTTTGATAAACACGGCACGTGGTGCTGTAGTAGATGAAAAAGCACTAATCGAGGCACTTAAAGAAAAATGGATTGCTGGTGCGGGACTTGATGTTTTTGAAGATGAATTAAACATTCCGATGGCCCTTAAGGAACTTCCAAATACTATACTGACACCTCATACAGCATCGGCAACTGTGGAAGCTCGTCTTGCTATGGCCAGAATTGTGACGGATAATATGAACGACGCACTTGAAGGAAGGAAACCTTCGTGTTTGATTAATACTGAGATATGGAAAGAAAATGAAACGAATAGATGAAGAAGAGAATGATATCGAGATACCCAGCGAGGATGATGAAAACGTAGGAGATGAAGCGCCTAAAAAAAAGAAAAGAAAAAAGTCGAAGGAAGAGCGGATTGCCGAGCGAAAAGTAATTTTCTGGACTCTCTTGATTGTTTTGATTATTACTTTGGGTTTTTGGCTAGTACCAAAAATTGGGAGTATTTTTAGAGGAGAAGCTGTTGAAATAGAGACGAAAGATAATAGTCAAGTAAAAACGACGAAAGAGAAGAAGGAAAGCCGCAAATACATGGAGATTACTTTGTAGGTTTATCTATATAGATTGCCACATCGGAGTACCTTCTCACAATGACGAGTGATTAGAGAATTTGAGGAGTGAGTGGTTTTGAAGAAGATGGAGTTGGGTTTAGAATTTGTTTGATTTTTTCAGGGTCACAAGTTGTTTTTGGTTCGGTCCCTTTTTTGAAGAATTCATATTTTGTGGGGCAACCTTCGCAGGGAAGAGTACCAGTAAGGGTACAGATTGAAACTTTGACAAGATCAACTGGTGCTATAGAAGTTGAGTATGTATTTGAAGTTTCATCCAAAATTGTGTTGACAATTTTCGCCCAGATAGGTGAAGCACCTGTTATGCCTGAGGCAATTTTTGACATGGGAGTGTTGTTGTTGTTGCCTACCCAAGTGGAGACGAGGAAATCTTTGGTATATCCGAAAGTCCAGTTGTCACGGAGATCGTTGCTGGTACCAGTTTTTACTGATACTTTTGTTTTTTTGATATTTAGAACTGAGTTTGCTCCAAAAGCAGGAGATCGGGCAACGTTATCGGCGAGAATATCTGAGATTAAGTAGGCTGTAGTTGGGGAAATTGATTGGTGCGGAGAACAGTTTGATTCTTCGGCAAGAGCTGAGGAGTATTGAACAACAGCGTTTGATTTTTCCGGACACGTAGAAAGATATATGTTTTCACCGTTAGCTTTTTGAATACTTATGATAGAGGTTAATGGTGTAGTAATTCCTTGATTGGCAAATGTTGAGTAGGCTGTTGCAAGATCAATCATGCGCACCTCAAGACTTCCAAGTGCCATTGATAGCCCAAATCTTTCTGGATTGTTCCATGTTGTTATACCCATTTGTTTGGCAAGACTTGCAAAGTTCTGAATACCATTTTTAGATAATAGAACCACTGAGGGTATATTGTATGAGCTAGCTAAGGCTTGTCGTAGTGTTACAAATCCATGGAATTTACCATCATAGTTTTTGGGAGTCCAAGGCTCCTGACCTGAGAGATTATATGTATATGGCTTGTCTTCGATGACGCTTCCTGGTCCATATCCATTTTCAAAAGCCAAGGCGTAGTTTAGTGGTTTTATCGAACTTCCCGGTTGGCGCAGTGCAGTTGTGAGATTGACTTGGCCGTCTTCATTTAGATTGAAATAATCCTTGGATCCAACCATGGCTAGGATCTCTCCAGTTTTTGGGTTTGTAATCAGAGCAGATCCATTTGTAACTTGATAGTATTTTAGATTCTTAATTTCATCTGTGACTATTTTTTGGGCCTTTTCTTGAAGGTCTAGATCTAAGGTTGTGGTTACAATAAGACCGCCTTGATTAACAATACTTTCTCCGAGATCTTTAACTAGCTGATCTTTTATGTACATCACGAAATGGGGTGCGTTTATCTCAATTTTTGCAGAGTTGAATATTAATTGCTCAGAAATTGATTGTTGGTATTCTTCTGCCGATATCATGCTTTGTTTGAGCATTTGATCGAGTACAAACTTTTGTCTTTCCTTGGCAAGGGCGGGCTGTTCTCCAAATGGTGAGTAAGTGCTGGGAGCTTGAGGAAGACCAGCTAAAAATGTAGCTTGAGATAGACTTAAATCTTTTGCGTCTATGTTGAAGTACTGCCTTGAGGCTTCTTGAATACCATAGGCTGGTCCACCAAAAGCAACTTGGTTAAGATACATCTCAAATATTTTGTCTTTGCTATAAGTAAACTCCACTTGAACTGAGAGAATTAACTCCTTAATTTTGCGGGTTAATGTTTTTTCGTTTGAGAGAAGAGTGTTTTTTACCAGTTGCTGGGTGATTGTTGAACCACCTTCTGTTTTACTATTTGTGATATTTTTGTAGAGAGCTCTTATAGTTCCTGAGACTGAAAAACCTCTATGTCGATAAAAATCTTTATCTTCGGCAGCTAGAAACGCGTTTTTTACATAGGTTGGAAGAGAGTCCAGGGTGACAAGCGTTCGATTTTCATCTTTGTAGATTTTATAAAGAAGTTTTCCGTTTCTATCTAAAATTTGGGTGGTTAGTTTCGATGGGTATTCAGATAGTTTTTTTGGGCTTGGTAGGCCGTAGAAGAATTCGATATAAATAAAACAAGCTAGCGATACAAAACCTAAAGTAAAGAAAAAATATGATCGGAATTGTTTTGGATCAAGAGTAATTGAAGTAGTGTTTACTTTTGGAAATACTATTTTGGGAATAGAAATTCGATGAAGTCTAACCTTAGGTAAGGATATTTTTGGAAAAACAAATTTTGGAAATTTTATCTTTGGAAGTTTTTTTATCTTAATATTGCATAGAAAGATAAAAATGTAGCTGATTAGAATGAAAGACCAAAGCGCAATTTTAAAGACAGGAGTACCAAGGTATGTTAAAAAATTCTTTGATTGATTAAAGTGTCTTTTTTGGGCCATGACGATGCGAATTTGTTCAAAGCGCAGGATGAAACAGCTATGTCTATTTTAGATCTTATTAGATAAAAAGACTAGGGGAGAAAAAGAGAGTTTATTGGATTCCATAGGTCTTGGGAAGGACCTTCATAACCTAATGCCCAAATGGCAACACCTCCAAGATTTGCTGATTCTAAAAATTTTATTTTTTGTTCTAAAGATTGAGGATTTTCAAAATGGATTTGGAATATATCTCCGTCTTCCTCATAAACAACATAAGGACTTAGAGTATTATCTGACCACAAGGCTGAGATTGTCGAAATATCTTGATCTTGAAATAAAGTTTGAATCCGTCTGTAGGTGGCTAGTCTTCCTGTTCCTGAGTAAGTATTTGATAAGAAATCAGAAGATGCGGTCTGCCACTCGTATCCATAAAAAGGGATTCCGAGAATGATTTTTTCTGACGGTATTATTTTGCTTATCATTGAAATGTGGGTGAGGATATCTTCTCCAAGACAGTTGGCTTCTCCTGAAAACTCGATAGTGCACTTTCCTTTTATGGGAGCAACGGGCCCGGCTTGGGATGAACTACTTCTGTAATAGTCATAGGCCATAATGATAAATCTATCAACAATTGGCTCGAGTTTTTTTAGGTCCCAGAGTCTGGGTTTTTCACCAACATTGGCAAAAGTATCGATATCTATTTGACAGTGAGATTTGAAAGATACACAAGCAAAACGAAGATCGGTTATGAAGTTTACGAAATTATCTCTTAACTCTTGATTGCCTGTACTGACGTACTCAAAGTCTATGTTTATATCATCAAAATCGAAGTCTTTATAAACTGACATGATAGAGGTTACTGCTTGACGTCTATTTTCTGGAGTTTGAAGGATTGATTCAATTAAATCCGGTTTCATGGCAGTGATGGTAATAACTGTTTTTTGGCCCAGAAGTTTTGATTGGTAAAGAAGTTTTGAGGTGTCTTTTGATTTAAGTTTGTTCCATCCTGGTTCTGTCTCAGTAGAGTTAATTTTTTTATTTATTGTTCCATCTTCATTTAGATCAATTGCAAAGTAGGCAAAATGTGTAAGAGATCTGATATTTAGTTCTTCAGCGTATTTTAAATTCCAGTAAGGGAAAAATCCGTAAATTATTTTTTTGGAATTTATGGCTGGGGAGTTGCCTATTAGACTGCCAATAAGTGCTACAGGACTTACCAACGGCAGGGTGCTACGCCAGACAATGAATGCCGAGATAGAGGTAATAATAATACCTAGAGATAGGATAAATAATCCTCGTTTACGGAGCATTGGTTGGATTAATATTTAGAAAATTTTTTGGAGTAATAACTTTATATTGAAATTTGGAGTAATCGATGTTGGTTACTGGCCAAGAGATATTGCCTTTTTCATCTTTTGGATAAGCACAGTCTAGACAGAAATTTTGTGTAAAGGGATCGGAGACAACAGTGTGTTCTTCTAAGTCTCGGTCGATTGTGGTGTCTCCCTCCAGTATTGGTAATCTGTCTTCGCGACGAACCCATATTTGTTGTTTGATAGGAAACCCTGATTGACCGAGAGGTAGATTCTTGTCGATGAAAAACTCATTATGTGATTCACATTGATTGGCTTCTTGAGCTAGTAGACCAGTTAGATTGCAAACTTGAAAATTGGTTACGAGCTCTGGCTTAACAAGAGGTTTGCTTTTTGTTCCTTTGAGAAGTTTTCTCATGATATCGTTCCATATTGGAGAAGCTCCTGTAACACCTGAGGCAACATAACTCATTGATGAGTTGTCGTTGTTACCAACCCAAGTGACTGCTAGGTAGTCTGCGGTATAGCCGATTGTCCAGTTGTCTTTTAAATCATTTGTGGTGCCTGTTTTAACGGAAACGGTTTGACCAGGGATAACTAACTCGCTATTTGTTCCGAAAGCTGCACTTCTGGCTCCATTGTCGGCAAGAATATCGGAAATAATAAATGTAACTTCTTCAGGTAATGTTACCCTTGGGTCATTTGGAGTAAGGTCTGTTTTTGGCAGAGATTGATTCGTCCAAAAATCTTTCCAGTTTTCTGGCATGACTGAGACAGCGTTGGCAATTTGCTCGGTGTCTATTTGCTCTAATACTTTGCCGGTATAGTCTTCCACTTTTATAACAGAGATAAGTGGAACTGTGACACCAGAGTTGGCAAAAGTACCAAAAGCTTTGGCCATGTCGAGCATGGTGACTTCGCCCCCACCTAATGTTAGGGAAAGACCATAGTTACTGGGGTCGGTCCATGTTGATATACCCATAGCAGATGCTGTGGCAATAAATGGCTCTATCCCGTTTAAGGCGAGCTGTTTTACGGCAGAAATATTTAGAGAGTTGGCAAGTGAAAGGCGCATGGATACAGGTCCTCTGAAAGTATTGTCATAGTTTTTGGGACAGTATTGTTTTTGACCTGTTACACCAAAACAAGTTGGAAGATCAAGATAGGTAGTACTGGCAGGCCATCCTCTGAGAAGTCCAACGGCATAGTTTATTGGTTTTATGGAACTTCCTGGTTGACGAAGTGCTGTAGTGATGTTTACTTGACCGTCAATTGTGTCATCAAAATAGTCTTTTGAACCGACTAGGGACAGGATTTCACCAGTATTTGGCTTGGTTACTATTGCGGCACCATTGCTAATTTTTAGTCTTGCAATTTTTTTCATTTCGGCTGATAAAGAGGCCTCAATATATTGTTGAAGATCAAGATCTAGTGTGGTGGTGACTCGTAAACCTCCAATATTTACTTTGTCCTCACCATATTTTTGAACTAAAGCATCACGTACCAACAAGGAAAAATGAGGAGCGTTGATGGAAATATTCTTTTTGGCAAATTCAAGTTTTTCATTTTTGGCAATGTCTGCTTGTTCCTGCGTAATATATTTGTCCTCCACCATTCGACGAAGAACTTCTCTTTGGCGATTAATTGCTAATTCGGGATTAGCACCAAAAGGAGAGTAACGAGTGGGAGATTGGGGTAGGCCAACAAGTAAGGCAGACTCAGCCAGCGTTAAGTCTTTGGAGTTTTTCCCAAAATAGGTATTGGCAGCTGACTCAATTCCATAGGCAGTGCCACCATAAGGAGTGTAGTTTAGATAAAGCTCCAAAATTTGATCTTTCGAGTAGGTAAACTCGGTAATGATAGAGAGAAACGCCTCCTTTACTTTTCTAGTTATGGTGCGATTGTTGTCTGAGAGAAGTGAGTTCTTAACCAACTGTTGGGTAATGGTGGAACCACCAGCAAGACGTTGGCCTTTGAATAAAGTATTGAAAACAGAACGAATGATTCCTGTAATATCAATGCCATTATGATAGTAAAAATTTTTATCCTCGATGGCTAGCGTTCCTTGCTTGACGAAGTTAGGAATAGTGTCGAAGGAAACTGGGGTACGTTTGTATTCGGTGTAAACTTCGTAAAGTAGTTTGCCGTTTCGATCAAGTATCTGAGTACTGATAGGAGCAGGTGTTTTGGTTAGACTTGCTGGGCCGGGAACATCTTTGAGTAGAAATGCGAGAGTTATTATGAATAGGCCAGTAATAATTGAAATGATGGAGATAATTCGAGAACGACGAGTTTTGGTGCACTTCTTATAACTTTTTTCAATGGAGCGTAATAGATTTTTCCTAGAGATGGCCATAGGACTCATTATATAGCTATGATACGATAGAAGAGTGAAACGACTGTGGTACTACTATATATATCTTGTGTTGGTGTGGGGGAGTTTTAGATATTTTATTCGCTTGCCTGAAGTGATTGAAGAGCTGTGGTTTAAGCCTGTTTTATGGTTGATTCCTTTGTTTTGGTGGAATTTGGCTTTGAAAGAGAGTATTGTAATGTTTGGAAAAAAGTGGAGGAAGAGTATCCTTTTTGGTTTTATTGTTGGATTATTTTATTTTTTTCTTCTGAAATATAAAGATTTGGGAAGATTTAGCTTGGATATTAATTTAATAGGAGTAGCGTTGGCAACGGCGGTGACTGAAGAATTAACATTTAGCGGATTTGTCGTTGGTTATTTGGAGAAAATGAGAAAAGGAAGGATGTTCAATTTATTAATAACGGGTTTGATGACCGCAGCGATTCGCTTGCCAATACTGCTTTTCTTTTACAAGGCGACTTATGAAGAGATTCTGGGGGTAGTCTTAATTGTTTTGATGAGTGGAATAATAAATGCCTGGATAAGAGTAAAAACTGGAAACGTAGCTGGATCAATTGTGGCTCGATGGATGTTGAATTTTGCGGCTTTAGGATAATTTGCAGAAGATTTTGCGGAGATTGGCCTTAATGATATTTTGTGATGTATTTAGAAACAGTTGCATTGCTATGGGTAGTGTTACAAGATGAATACCAACACTAAATATCGTGTTGGAATATATGAATTGTCCTTATTGTACAAATGAAGAAACTTCGGTTCTTGAAAGCCGAGGTTTGCCAGGTGAAACAGGTATTCGTCGTAGACGAGAGTGTAAGAAGTGTGGAAAAAGATTTACAACACATGAGCGAGTAGTAAACATAGATTTGAAGGTCATTAAAAAGAGTGGAAGGGTTGAACAATATGACAGAGAAAAGCTTTTGAAAGGAATTCACAAAGCTTGTTATAAGCGAAAGATTGAAAACGAAGAGATGGAGAACTTGGTGGATGAAATTGAAACAAAACTTCTTAATAGAAAAACAGTGGAAATAAAATCTAGCGACATTGGCAAGATGGTTTTGTCGCGACTTCTTAAACTTGATGATTTGGCTTATATGAGATTTGCGAGCGTCTATCTCGATTTTGCTGACGCGAAAGAATTTCAAGATTTTGTTGCCGGATCAAAAAGATTAACAGTTAGTCATTAAATAAATAATGAAAAAACAAAAAAAATCTAAGCAGTCAGTACTAGTTGATGGAAATATTCGAATTGAGGTGCCAAAAACAGTAGTTAAAAGAGATGGTCGAGTGGTTCCTTTTGAGATAAAGAAAATCGAAAAGGCTATGACGGCTTGTTTTAAGGAATTGAAGAAACATCCGTCGACGGATATTGCTGAGTTGGCTGATCGAGTGGTCAATATCATTGGAGCAAAATACGATAAGCCAACAGTGGAACAGGTTCAGGATACAGTTGAACTTGTATTGCAGGCTGCGGGTGAGTTTGAAGCTGCAAAAAACTATATTCTTTATCGTGCTGAACATGCCAAGATGAGAGAGGCAAGACCTGTGCCTGTAGAAGTGGCAGAAGCCTTTGCAGAAAGTGATAAATATTTCGGCAATCCAATTCAAAAGTTTCAATTTTTTGATAAGTATTCTCGTTTTAATTATGATTTTGGAAGAAGAGAAACTTGGAAAGAAACCGTTGATAGAGCTGTTGATTACTTAAAAGAACTGTCAGATAAAAAACTGGAAAAAGATGTATATGAACGCCTGAGAAACGCTATTTTGGAGATGAAGGCGACCCCTTCGATGCGACTATTGGCTATGGCAGGCCCTGCTGCAAGAAGAAGTAATATAGGTATTTATAACTGTTCGTATCAACCAGTAGACAGTATAGATTCTTTTGTAGAAGCCTTGTTGATTTCGATGAATGGTTGTGGGGTTGGGTTTTCTGTAGAAAGTAAGTATGTTGAAAATTTGCCGAGAGTAAAAAGACAAACCGGGGCAGAGGTAAAAAACATGGTGATTGAGGACACGACTGAAGGCTGGGCTGATGCACTTCGGGTTGGACTTACTACTTGGTTTGACGGAGGTGATATCAAGTTTGACTATTCTGCTTTGAGACCTGCGGGAGCAATTTTGAGAGTGAAGGGTGGAAGGTCTTCTGGACCAGAGCCATTGCGAAGAATGATGGAGTTTGTTCGCGAGAGAATTATTGCTCGACAGGGCAGTTTCCTTCGTCCAATCGATGCGCATGACATAATGTGCGAAGTGGGAAGTGCGGCGGTTTCTGGAGGCATGAGAAGGACGGCAATGATATCTCTGTTTGACTACGACGATAGAGAAATGAGAATGTGTAAGTCTGGAGACTTTGAGAGAGATAATAGCCAACGTTGGAATGCAAACAATAGTATGGTGTGGCCTGAGTCGGGACTAACCCAACTGGAAATTACCAAACAAATGCTCGAGATGGTGGAGTCTGGAAGAGGAGAGCCTGGAATCTTTAACAGACAGTCAGCAATTAATATGAGACCCGCAAGAAGAAAAGCTGCTGATTTTGGAACTAATCCTTGTGGAGAGATTATCTTGCGACCTTTTGGTTTCTGCAATCTTTCAATTGCTATTGCTCGTAAGGAAGATACTTATGAAACTCTAAAAGATAAAGTAGAAGTAGCGGCAATAATTGGAACTATACAATCTATGGCAACGAACTTTCCAGGACTCCGACCAATCTGGAAACAGAACTGTGAAGAGGAGAGGCTGTTGGGTGTTGACATCAATGGGCAGATGGATAGTCCGGTGGCACAAGACCCTGCGGTACAAAATCGTTTACGACAGGTGGCTATTGAAACAAACAGAATATATGCTGAGAAACTTGGAATTAATGCCGCAGCAGCAGTAACATGTGTGAAACCATCAGGAAACTCCTCTCAGCTATTTAACTGCTCTTCTGGTATCCATGCTAGATGGGCCCCTTACTATGTAAGAAATGTCAGAGTGAGTACCCATTCTCCAATATACAAAGTGCTAAAAGACGAGTGCGTACCCATGGATCCAGAAAATGGACAAGATGCCGAGACTGCTAACACCTGGGTAATTCATTTTCCAGTTAAATCTCCAGAGGGTGCTGTAACAAGAAAGAATTTTTCAGCAATTCAACAATGTGAGTATTGGTTACAAAATAAAATTAACTGGACAGAACACAACCCTAGTGTGACGATTACTTTCCACCCTGATGAAGTAATCGATCTAATTAAATGGGTGTGGGAACACCGTGCAATGATTGGGGGAATGGCATTTCTTCCAGCATTTGATGCGGCTTATGCTCAAATGCCATACCAAGAAGTCGACAGAGAAGAGTACGAAAAACTAGCAGCTGTTTTCCCTGAGATTGATTTTAGTAAGCTGTATCGATATGAAGAAGAGGACTACACGAAAGCTGCACAAGAACTAGCGTGTGTCTCTGGTGCTTGTGACATAGATTACAGTGAAGGAAAAGTAAAAAAACTCAGTAACAAATAATTGTTTCACATATCAAGGCTCTCTCTGATACAATGAGAGAGCCTTTGATATAGTTATCGAGTCTAAAAGAGTGTTTGACAAGTTCCTGAAAATGGTATTTAATGATATTAGGTAATTGTGATTACTATCAGTCTTTTGTTGACATTGCTAATAGTGAGTTTTGTGGTTTTTTTTCCTTCTTATCAATCTTTTTTCCATTATTTAAGTTATTGAATATGGGCGCTGTGCTTTTTAGAACGAGACAGTGCAAAGACAGTATAGTTTTCGTTATATTTTGTCTTTTTTATGGTATTTTTGATGCTTTCGAGCTCTTTCGGTGTATCATTTCTGTATGAGAAGGGAGCAAGGAATGATTTATGTTTTTGAAGGAAATGGAAAAGGAAAAACTAGTGCTGCTTTGGGAGTAACGGTTCGAATGTTGTTACTCGAAAAAACTGTGGTTTGGATTTCGTGGTTTAAGGAAGAGTTGTGGAATATCTCAGAAATGAAACTGCCCAAAAAATTTAATAATTTAAAAATGTATTGGGGCGGAAAAGGTTTTTTTGGAGGTCCAGATGATCATAACTTGTTTGATACACATGTATTGGCTGCTCGGTCGGCTGTTGATTTGGCCAAAAGTGTCTTGAAAGATAAAAAAACAAAAGGGAAAAAAGTTGATTTATTGGTACTTGATGAAGTGATTAGAGCTGTGAACGATAAACTAATAAAGATCGATGATGTTTTGGAATTAATCAAAATGAGAGGTGGTACACATCTTGTATTAACAGGGCATGATTGTCCTTTGAAGATTAGAGAAGTAGCCGATTTGGTAACGGAGATGAAAAAAATGAAACATCCGTATGATAAGGGAATAATGGCAGTTTCTGGACTCGATTTTTAAGGTATAGTTAAAGTATGCCTGCCGTAGGTAAGGAAATAGAACGCCAAATCACACCAGAAGTGTCAACTCAGCCTATTGAGCAGGTTAGTTTTGTGGAGAAAGTAGAAAAACAAGTTGAAACACAAAAGCCTGCAAGTGTTCAATCTCAACAACCTACAGCAACCAAACAAACAACAGCTGATGATATGGGTAAGATAGTATCGGCACAGTTTGCTCAGCAAACAAAACCAAATATTGTGTTACCAGAGAGCGAACAAGAGGTAGTTGAAGGTCTTAAACATAAAGTGTGGGAAAGTGCTCGTTGGCTTTCTGAGTGGTGTGTAATGATGATTAAAAAATATCCAGGAAGAGTCTTTTATCTTCCTCCAGAGACAAAATGATTAATAACTATAGTTATTGGATACAGTACAGTCTGGTAATTATCCTAGGAATGATTTTGGTAATTGGAGCATTGATTGTGTGCTGGATGTTTTTTGTGGTTTGGCTCCGAAATAGAAATAGAGAAGAGGTAAGTATGAAGTTTGTGTTGTTGGAGATAGCAGTACCAAAAGATAATGAAGTAAAAATTGATGCTGTGGAGCAGATGTTTTCTTCTTTATTTTCTCTAAAAAGAGGAGGTTTTTGGCAAAAATTTAAAACACAACAACACATATCTCTTGAAATTGTCGGGAAGAAAGAGGATATCCGTTTTTATGTATCTTGCCACAAAGATAATATGGAACTTGTGGAGAAAACGATTGCAGGTACCTACTCAGGAGTTCAAGTAAAACAGGTAGACGAGTACAACATTTTTTATAAAGACGCTTCTGTCGCTTTTGCTGAACTGTCATTAAAAGACCATAGCTTTAAACCAATTAAGTCATATAAAGAGTTACCTGTCGACTCGTTGGCAGCAATTACTGCCTCGATGGCTAAGTTTGGTGATAACGAAGCAGCAGCAATTCAAATAATTATTTCGCCTGCAGAGTCTGTTTGGAGTAAATCAGGTCATGGCTATATTGCAAAGATCAAAAAAGATGAAGCAAATCCTGAAAAGGCCAAGTTTAAAATGAATCCTCAGGATATGGAGGCGATTACAAATAAATGTAATAAGGTAGGCTTCCTGACCAGCGTGAGAATGATTTGCGTAGCTCCAAATGAAGGAATGGCTAAAGCAAATCTATCAAACTTGAAAAGTACCTTTGCCCAGTTTGATGGAAGTCAAAACAAATTTTCTAGTAGAAAAATTAGATTGAAACAGATGTTTATGACTGACTTCCTTTATCGTTATCAAAACCTTTGGGGAAATAATTCAGTATTGTCGACTGAGGAAGTGGCTTCTGTTTGGCATTTACCTAATAAAACAATAGACACACCTCATATATTTTGGTTGACCGCTAAAGCTGCCCCCGCAACTGGAGGATTCCCTGACAATGGACTATGGCTTGGTAGATCTATATATAGAGGACAAGAGCGAAATATCTACATGGGGGATCGAGACAGAATGCGTCATATGTATATCATCGGAAGAACTGGTACTGGTAAAACTGAGTTTTTGAAATCAATGATTATTCAGGATATGAGGGCTGGACGGGGACTGTGCTTTTTGGAACCCCACGGTGAGGGTATTGAAGAGTTAATGGAGTTGGTGCCCCCTGAGAGAGCAGAGGACGTTATCTTTTTTGATCCATCGGATCAAGAAAGACCTTTAGGCTTTAATTTGTTGGAGGTAAATAATTATGACGAAATGTATCAGGTGGCTTCTTCGATTATTAACTTGATGTATAAGTTGTTTGATCCACACCGTACTGGTATGGTTGGTGCCCGTTTTGAGCATGCAGTAAGAAACGCCATGTTGACTGTGGCTGTGGTTCCTGGAGCTACTTTTATTGAGGTTAACAGAGTGCTTACAGATCAAAAGTATGTACAGGAGATACTGCCTTTGGTAAAAGATCCAATTGTGAGACGCTATTGGACTGATCAGATAGCTCAAACATCCGACTTTCATAAGAGTGAAACACTTGACTATATTTCATCTAAGTTTGGCCGATTTGTGACCAATAAAATGATTCGTAATATCATCGGTCAGTCGAAGAGTACCTTGAACTTTAGAGAAGCAATGGATTCAGGGAAAATAGTTTTTCTGAAACTTGCAAAGGGTCTTTTGGGAGAAGAGGATGCAAGTTTCTTAGGGCTTATCTTGATACCAAAAATCTTGGCAGCAGCTCTATCTCGACAAGATATGCCAAAAGAACAAAGACGACCATTTAATCTATATGTAGATGAGTTTCAGAACTTCGCTACACCTGACTTTGCACAGATGCTTTCAGAGGTTCGTAAGTACAATGTGTCTCTCACTTTAGCAAATCAATTTGTGAGCCAATTGGATGAACAAGTGCGTGACGCTATCTTTGGAAACGTGGGTACTTTGATGTCGTACCGTGTAGGTATGCAAGACGCTGCTATTCTTGCAAAAGAATTAGAACCAACCTTTAATGAAACTGATTTGTCTAATGTGCCAGCCAGAACAGTATACGTAAAAACGATTGTTAACGAGTCTCCGGTACCACCATTTTCGATGAATGTTGAGCGTGATTTGAAATCAGAAAAAGCTATGGGTAGCCCTGAAGTATCGAGAATGATTAAGGAGCTTTCTCGTTTGAAGTTTGGTCGGGATGTGGCGGAAGTAGATGAGGAGATTGAAAAAAGAAGTAAACTTTAACCTGAAATGGTAGAATATTGCAGATTGGGCCGATAGCTCAGCTGGTTAGAGCGCGAAGCTTATACCTTCGATGTCCCAGGTTCGAATCCTGGTCGGCCCACAAATGAAAGCAAAAACAAACAAAATTAAGGTTAAGAACGATAAGATTTTAAGATTGGCACAGCCAGATGAAGAGCTAAACGATACAACCTCAAACGTGCCTTGGTCACAAGAAATGGTGATAACAGGAAACATGAATCTAGGGAAGAGTGGTAATCCGGTTACTATTTATGTAGAAGATGAAGTAACAGGTGAACAATTGGAAGTTTCGGGTGTTCGAAATGCCTTTTTAATCGTTGAGGATACAAGAAAATCAACTTCAGGATGGTTAGCAATGGCTATTGGATCAATGGAAAAGATGGGGGAGGTGTTAGGATTTTTATCCCAGACAACTTTGGAAGCATTAAAAAAGCTAGTCAACAAGGACTAGCTTCTTTAATTAACTAAAGAGACTTTTTAAAGGTCTATTAATTTTGGTTTATCCTTTGCAGGCTTCTCGGATATGAATTCAAGATACTTTTCGGTGGTGGACAATCTTTTGTGTCCAACCAATTTACTAATGTAGACCAATGGACTACCAGAAGTAAGTTGCTGAGCAATAAAGGTGTGTCTTAAGTCGTTGACTTTAGCGTTTTCGATTCCAGCAATGTGGAAGTATCTGTCAAGGTTGGAACGAATGTTTCTTATTAGAAAGGCATTTCCTGTCTTGGTGATGAAAACGTATGTGTTTCCACTTTTTGGACGAGTTTCCATATAACGAGCAAGAGACTCTTTAACTGGTTGGTTCAAAGGAATAACACGTTCTGGGTGAGACTCGTAAGCTCTAATAGTGATTTGGTTACCAGTAAGATCAATATCAGCAATCTTAAGGTTAGCCAATTCAGAAATACGCATACCAGTTTGGAGTAAAAGCTCAACAATGGCAGCCATTCTTAAGTCTTCACGACAGGCATCACGAAGAGCACGATACTCAATTTTGTTTAAGATGCGTGGAGGTTTGATGTCATACTTGGGGTGAGTAACGTTGGTAGCAGGATTTTCAGAGATAGCGCCATTAGCAATAACGTAAGCAAAGAAAGACTTAATTGAGTTGATTTTTCTGGAAATTGACTTGGTGGTGTAGTTTTGGGCTGAAAGGCTATCTTTGAAAGAATCAATATCTTCTTTGGTAACTTCAGAAAGATTGTTCTTGCCTGATTTTGCCACGAAATTAGCCAACTGCTCAATGTCTTTAGAGTAGGCTAAAATGGTAGCAGAAGCTCTGCCTTGGGAAGCCAGATGGTTCTTGAAAGCAGCAATAGCTTGTTTGATGTTTTGATCAATTTGTTCCATAATTGGTACTAAATTATTTATGGCACCTATTGTAACACTCTAGGGTATTAAAATGCAAGTAGTAAATCGAGGAAACGAAAAAGTATATAAAAAGGATTGGATCAAGGCCATAATTTTAATTATTGCTTGGATACTCATATTTTCCTTGGCAAAAGACCTTTTGCAGTTGAAAAAAGGATATTCTCGTATAGAAGAAGCAAAAGTACGCCTTCAGGAAGAAGAGGCAAAGAATCAAATGCTAAAGGATAAATTGGAATTGGTGATGACAGATGAGTATAAAGAAAAAATAATCAGAGAACAACTAAATATGCAGAAAATTGGAGAAGTGGTGGCCGTTTTGCCTAAAGGAGACCAATTGGGTACGAAAAATGAAGCTGAATTAGAAAAACAACCAGAAAATTGGGAGAAGTGGTGGTCTCTCCTTAAATAAAATAATAGTGTTGCGGGTCTGGGGTCACGCTCCCCAGTTAAGCGAGATTATGAGCCTCGCAAGATACTCACCTTCCACCCGCAGATGGACGATCACTCGTATTCTAGCACGAGTGAGCCTAGAGAGCAACTTTTACGGTATAATAACGGTTGTTTGGCAAGGTAGCTCAAATGGTTAGAGCGGCGGATTCATAAACCGCAGGTAGTGGGTTCGATACCCACCCTTGCTACTTATTTTACGTTCAGGTTTAGTACAATAAAGTTTATGGAGAATAAAAGAGTTGTTTCAGGTATAACCCCAAGTGGAAGTTCCTTACATATAGGAAACTATTTCGGGGCGATAAAGCCTCAAATTGCATTACAAAATCAAATGGAGACATTTTATTTTGTAGCTGATTTGCATGCATTGACAACAGTAAAAAACAAAGAAGAACTCAAAGAAAATATCAAAAATGTAGTTTTGGACTACTTAGCTTTAGGTTTGGATCCTAATAAATGTGTATTTTTTCGACAGTCTGATGTGCCGGAACATTCTCAAATGGCTGTAGTATTGGGGAATTTTGTGACATATTCTCATATGAAGAGAATGCATGCCTTTAAAGATAAACTGCAAAAAGGAGAAAATGAGGAGTCAATTAACATGGGCCTGTTTAATTATCCAATTTTGATGGCTGCAGATATTCTTTTGTATAAGCCAAACGGTGTACCTGTGGGAGAGGATCAAAGACAGCATATTGAGATAACAAGAGATATTGCTGAAAGTTTCAATCGTGCCTACGGAAAGGATACTCTGATTCTCCCTGAACCAGTAATTTCTTCAGATACGGGAAGAATTATGGGAACAGATGGGACAAGAAAAATGAGTAAAAGCTTGGGGAATGTAATTGAGATTTTTGCCGACGAAGCAGTAGTAAAAAAACAGATAATGAGTTGTTTTACGGATCCTAACAGATTAAAGGCAACTGATCCTGGAAAAGTCGAGGGAAATCCCGTGTTTATGTTTCATGATTTGTTAAATGATGACAAAACAGAAGTAGAGGATTTAAAAAAGAGATATAGAGAAGGTACTGTGGGGGACGTTGAAGTGAAAGAGAAACTTTTTTTGGCTCATCAGAGATATTTTGCATCAGCTATTATGAAGAGAAAAGACCTGGTAAACAATCCTGATTTGGTTGAAAAAATTCTGAGTGATGGAGCCGATAAAGCTACAAAAATAGCCTCAGATACTTTGAACGAAGTGTATGAAACAGTCGGAATATCAAAATAAACACACAAAATGAAAGATTTAATAAATTACACAGATTTTGAAAAAATTGATATAAGAGCGGGGAAGATTTTGAGTGCTTCTGCTCCTGAGTGGAGTGAGAAATTGATTAGATATGAGGTTGACTTTGGAAGTGAGATTGGAGAAAGAGTGCTTTTTAGTGGAATTCGTAAATGGTATACACCAGAGGAATTGGTGGGTAAAACAATTCCAGTAATTGTAAATATGGAACCTAAAAAAATGGGTGAAGAGCAAAGCCAAGGAATGACTATCATGGCAGATGGAGAAGCCGGACCAAAATTATTATTTCTCGACGAGGCAGTTGTGCCCGGAACGGTGATAAGATAAAAAAACAAAAATATATGGAACCAAAAAAAGTTGAGTTTAAATTGAACCTAAATCTACGAAGACTGTTAATCTGGTTTTTGATTATATTTTTGTTTGTTCCATATATTGCAAAATTTATATTAGGTAAAAGTGGAGCCATGGTGGAGATGCCTTTGTCTTCTGCAATTTCTGATGTAAAAATGGGAAAAGTGGAGTCTGTTGAGATCAAAGGTGATGAATTAATATTAATTTATCCAAAAGATGAGTCTGGCAAACAAATAATTGGTGTTTCTCGAAAAGAAGAAGGTGCTAGTTTTATGGATCAACTTCAAAATGCTGGTACTGATGAAGGAAATTTGAAAATTACAGTATCGTCACAAGATTTTAGTAAAGCATTCTGGAGTGTGGCTTCGTTAGTTGTACCAATTCTTGGTTTTGGCTTGTTGATGTTTTTCTTGATGCGTAGACAAGGTGGAGGAGGAGATATGTTTGGCATTGGAAAGAGTAAAGCAAAACTATTTTCGAAAGGAAAGCAAAATGTGAAGTTTAAAGATGTGGCGGGTGTTGATGAGGCTAAGACAGAACTGGAAGAGGTGGTCGACTTTTTGAAGAATCCTAAAAAATATCGCGATTTAGGAGCCAGAACACCAAAAGGAGTGCTTTTGACTGGGCCATCAGGAGTAGGTAAAACATTGATGGCAAGAGCTGTAGCTGGAGAAGCTGGAGTACCCTTTTTCTCAATGGCCGGATCTGAGTTTATGGAGATGTTGGTTGGTGTGGGCGCTAGCCGTGTTCGTGATTTGTTTGATACAGCTAAAAAAGCTTCTCCTGCAATTATTTTTATTGACGAGGTTGATGCTATCGGAAGGACTCGTGGAGTGGGTGGTGGTATGGGAGGACACGATGAACGTGAACAGACACTTAATCAAATTTTGGTAGAGATGGACGGATTCACACAAAGTGATAATGTTATTGTAATTGCAGCCACAAATAGGCCTGATGTATTGGACCCTGCATTGATTCGTCCTGGACGTTTTGACCGTCGAGTTAACTTGGATTTACCTGACATTGCTGGAAGAAAATCAATAATTGAGATTCACAAAAAAGGCAAACCCTTTGCCAAAGTAATTAACTGGGATAAAGTAGCTGAAAGAACAGTTGGATTCTCTGGAGCTGATTTGGAAAACATGCTTAACGAAGCGGCAATACTGGCAGCTCGAGAAGACAGAAAAGAAATCTGGATGGTTGATATTGAAGAGGCGGCAATGAAAGTGAAGATGGGACCAGAACGAAAAAGACTACAGTCTGAGCTTGAGAGAAAAATGACTGCGTATCACGAAGCAGGCCACGCACTGGTTGGGCATCTCCTTCCTGGGACGGATCCGATTCATCGACTTTCAATCGTGTCTCGCGGTATGGCCCTTGGATTTACGATGAGTAGACCAAAAGCTGATAAATATCAGCAAACAAGAACCGAGCTAAAAGACGAGATCGCAATGTCTCTTGGTGGGCGAGCTGCAGAACAACTAGTTTTTAATGAACTTACCGCAGGGGCTTCTTCGGATATTGAGAGAGCCACGATGCTTGCTCGAAGAATGGTGGTCGATTTTGGAATGAGTGAATTGGGACCAGTTGCCATGGGTCAGATGACAGAAGTAAACAACTGGGGATACTCATATGGTGAATCAGTTCGACTATCTGAGGCAACACAGGGAAAGGTAGATGTTGAGATTAAAAAGTTGGTTGATGAGGGTTTAAAAACAGCAGAAAAAATATTAGCCAGTAACAAAAAAATATTGGATAAGATTGTAACTAGACTAATGAAGATTGAAACACTCGAACAAGAAGAGTTTGAAGAGCTGGTAGGAAAACCTAAAGCAGTATTGGCCATTAAAAAATGAGGAAATTGATATTAATAGATGGAAACTCGCTATTGCATCGGGCATATCACGCTTTTCCTCCAACCTTAACTACTTCAAAAGGGGAGCTAATAAATGCTGTCTATGGGTTTTCAGCCATGCTGCTTACAATTCTTGAAAAACTAGGGCCTACTCATGTGGCTGTAGCTTGGGATGTTAAGGGTCCTACTTTTAGAAAACTTGAGTATGTGGAATATAAGGCACAAAGGGGTCCCATGGATGAAGATTTAGTTACTCAAATTGATAGAACAAAAGAAGTGGTGTCTGTTTTGAACATTCCCCAGTTTGGTATTGAAGGATATGAGGGAGATGATGTAATCGGAACTCTGGCAAGGCAGGCAACAGACGAAACATCAGAAAAAGATACTCAGGTTGTAATCGTGACGGCTGATAGAGATGCCCTTCAATTAATTAAAGAGAAACAGATCGTGGTTTACTTGCCGATTCAAAATAAAGCCTCTCAAGCTGTAGTATTTGACGAAGATAAGGTAGTCGAGACTTATGGATTCAAACCAAAAAGAATTGTGGACCTGAAAAGTTTGATGGGAGATTCTTCGGATAATATTCCTGGAGTTAAAGGAGTTGGAAAAGTAACAGCGACAAAATTAATTCTTGATTTTGAAAGTTTGGATGGAGTTTATAAGAATATTGAAAGTGACAAAATTAGTAAAAGAGTTCGTGAAATGCTGATTGCTGAAAAGCAAATGGCTTATCAAAGTTTTAAGCTTGCCGAGATTAATTTAGAAGTCCCTTTAAAGATAAACTGGGAAGATTGTCTTCTGACAAATTACGATAAAAATAAGGCAGTGGAGTTGTTTAAAGAATTGAATTTTAATAGTTTAATTTCACGATTACCAAAAGATTCTTGGGAAAAAGAAACCGAGGAAATATTCTTATGAAAATTGCTTTAGTACATGATTTTATAAAAGAATTCGGTGGAGCTGAGAGAGTGCTTCGTGTATTGGCAGACATGTACCCAGAAGCACCTATTTATACTGCCTTTAGAGTTAAAGGATCTAGTTGTGATATAAAATTTTCAGACAGAAAAATAATTGAAAGTAAGTTTGGATGGCTAATAAAACATGGCAATCTATATAGTCCTTTGCGATTTTTGGCTCCATGGATATGGAAATCAATAGACTTATCCTCTTATGATTTAGTGATAACCTCTTGCTCTTCATATTTTGCAAGAGGTTTTAAGGTAGGTCCAAAAACAAAAGTATTGGCTTATTGTCATACACCTCCAAGGTTTTTGTATGGATATGAGATGAGTATAAACTTAATGAAGTATTGGTTTGTTCGAATATATGCATTTGTGGTTAATCATTATCTTCGAGTTTTTGATTTGTGGTCGTCTGAACTAGTAAGTAAATGGATGGTTAATTCCAAAAATGTTCAACATAGAGTATGGAAATATTATCGAAAAGAATCAAACGTCGTTTATCCTCCAGTGGAAGTGGAAAAAATGATTGAGGTAAGTAAAGATATTAAAAAACAAGATTATTTTTTCATAGTATCAAGATTGGTAGGTGCAAAAGGATTGGTGGAGGCTGCTAAGGCAGCACATCATTTGGGTTTTCCTCTAAAAATTGCAGGAGAATCTGTTGGATTTTCTCAAGTAGAGAATCAATTAAAAGAAATTGATGGGGTAGAGTTGTTGGGATCGGTGAGTGACAGTGAGCTGTGGAAATTATATGCAGAGGCTAAAGGATTTATCGCTTTGGCTAAGGAAGAAGACTTTGGGATGACGCCAGTAGAGTCAATGGCTGCAGGAACTCCTGTGATTGCGTTTTATGGCGGAGGATTCAAGGAAACTGTTGTCGAAGGAGAGACGGGGATATTTGTTGAGGGAACTGACGTGAAGACTTTGGAGTCAGCAATGAAGCGCTTTAATAAAGTAAAGTGGAATAGAGAAAAGCTGATTAATAGAGCAAGATTGTTTTCAAAAGAAAAATTTATCGAGAAGATACGTAAAGAAGTTGAAAAAGTAAATGCCTGAGTTGCCAGAAGTAGAGACGATACGTAGACAGCTGAGTGAGGTTTTGGTGGGAAATAAAATTATAAATATCGAAGTGTTGCGAAATAAAAGTTTTGTAGGTGACCGGAACAAACTCAAAGGATGTATCGTGGAGAAAATTGATCGAAAATCAAAAGTAATCGAAGTATATTTTAAGAATACTGACAAACTGATGATTGTTCATCTAAAAATGACAGGACAGTTGGTGTTTGTGGATGGGAAACACAGAATTGTTGGTGGTCACCCGACGGCCGATTGGATTAAAGAGTTACCAAGTAAACATACAAGAGTGGTGATTAATTTTTCTGATAAATCGAAGTTGTTTTTTAATGATATGAGAGTTTTTGGCTGGATAAAATTAGTTGAAAAGCAAAAATATGAAAAGGAAATGAGAAAGACTGTCCCCGACGTGACGGATAAGGAATTCACTTTGGAATATTTTGAAGGCTTACTTGAGAAATCGACTAAGGCAATCAAACTATTAATAATGGATCAGGAATTAATTGGAGGAATTGGAAATATATACGCAAATGATGCACTTTACTTAGCTAAAGTAATGCCGAATAGAAAAGCAAACAGCTTGAATAAGCAAGAAATAAGGGATTTGTTTAAATCAATTAATAATGTGATTAATAAAGGAATTAAGTATGGTGGCGCTAGCTCAGCAAACTATGTAGACACAAAAGGATTGGGGGGAACGTACCAAGATCATTTCTTGGTCTATAAAAAAGACGGACAAAATTGCATTAAATGTGAAAGCAAAATATTGAAAATGAAGATTGGTGGAAGAGGAACTTTCTATTGTCCGAAATGTCAACAGTAGCAGTACAATCTATTCGTGGGACTGACGAATATTTCATTATCTGATTTTCGAAACTATGAGAATAAATCTTTTGATTTTTCTGATGGGGTAACGGTAATCGCTGGAGAGAACGCAAAGGGGAAAACAAATATATTGGAAGCAATCTATTTGTTGGGAGTTGGTGAAAGTTTTAGGGCAAAGAGAACTGAAGAAATGGTGCGTTTTGAACAGGAATTGGGGAGAGTGTCTGGAGAAGTATCGCTTTCAAAAAAAGATTCCGTGATTTTGGAAGTAGTAGTAAATGGTGGAGTGGTGATGGGAAAGATTGTGAATAAAAGAAAATATTTGGTGGATGGAGTGTCGAGAAGGAGGAAAGATGTTTTAGGTTTTTTACCATTGGTTCTTTTTCGCCCAGAAGATGTTGAATTAATTAGTGGTTCGCCTGATGTAAGAAGAAAATTTTTGGATCGATTGATGATACAAGTGGATAAAGAATATGAACATAGCTTGAGTACTTATGAGCAGGCACTTCGTAGAAGAAACAAAATACTTGATGCTGTGAGAGATGGAAAAGCCAGTAGATACTCTTTGACTTTTTGGGACGGACTGCTGATAAAGCACGGTGAAGTTATTCAAAAAAAAAGGCGTGAGTTGACAGATTACATTAATAATTTGTTTGAGAAAAGTGAGCTTTTTAAGAAGTTAAAAATTGTTTATGACTTGAGTGTTATTAATGAGTCGAGACTGGCACAGTATGCTGAAGCTGAGGTGGCAGTAGGTTATACGTTGGTGGGTCCTCATAAGGATGATTTGATAATTAAAGAAGGTTCACGCGATCTTCTAACTTATAGTTCTAGAGGAGAACAGAGAATGGCTGTATTGGCTTTAAAAATGGGAGAGATATATTATTTGGAAGAGAAGGGGAAGAAAAAGGCCACGCTATTATTGGATGATATTTTTTCGGAGTTGGACGATGTTCACAAACAAGAGGTTCTCCGAGTGATGCAAGGAAGACAAGTGATCGTAACAACAGCAGATACTGAAGATGTAAATTTGTTTAAAAAAGCGGAAATAATTAGACTTACTTAGCTCCAATTCTTTTTTTGATCTTGGCCATTTGAAGTGCAACTGCAACTGTGATGGCAGTGATGAATAGGGCGTAAATAAAGAGAGAAATGACACCTGAACCCTTGGCTAAGTATGGCTTGATGTACATATCGATATAAGCCTTTATAGCCTCGTTCCAAGCGAGAGCAGCGACTAAACCAAGAGCTGAAGATGCTAGGGTAAGAGTCTGAATGGCAACTTCTTGAGAGAGTTTACTAACCTTTTTTTTCGATGACTTCATAATCTGAGTTTATCACTTGTATACTATGTTGTGATGAAGGTTATTAAATTTAATAAGCAAAATTTTGAAGAGTGTAATACCTTTAAAAATATAGGGGATAAATACTCTGCTGGTCAGGTGACAATAATAGGTGGAAGCAAATTATTCCACGGGGCTCCGATATTGGCACTCAAAGCGGCGTCAAGAATGTTGAGTATGACGTATTTTTCCACACCAGTTGATGATAAATACATTGCAGAAAAAATTAAGGCAGGATTGTCAAGTTTTATTTGGGTTGATAGGTCTGATTTGGATTCCTATATCGCAAAATCTGATGCTGTGTTGATTGGACCTGGCCTTGCAAGAAGCCATGTAAAAAATATGGGTTTTGCGTGTGATAGTGAGGGAAATGAAACAAGAAAGTTAAGTATCGAATATTTTAAAAAGTTTCCTCAGAAAAAATGGGTGGTGGATGGAGGTACTTTGCAGGTAGTATCTGTAGGCGATTTGCCAAAAAGTGCTGTAGTTACTCCAAACAGAAAAGAGTTCGAGATGTTGTTTGGGGAAAAATTGAAAGATAGCCTTGATGATCGAGCTGAACAGGTATTTGATCTCGCCAAAAAATATCAACTTGTTATCTTGACTAAGGATGATGTTTCAATTGCTAGTGATGGAAAGGAAGTTTGGTCAATTGAGGGAGGAAATGAGGGCTTGGTAAAGGGAGGGGTGGGGGACGTGGTGGCTGGTTTGACGGTTGGTTTTATGGCAAAAAATGAATCCTTGTTTTCTATCTGTGCAGCGTCTTATCTGACGAAAAAAGCAGCTGAAAAACTGGCAGTAAAACGAGGTTTTATGTTTAATTCTGATGATTTAGTGGAAGAAGTGGCAAAGGTTTTTGGTGAGTTGTGATTTTCCGCAAATGATGCGAAAATAACGATGTGTTTAACCCGCGTTTTGTAATAACTAATAAGATCCTGGGGAGTTTAATTGAGCTTGAAAAAGTGAATATGGTGGCTGATTTGGCACCATTACAAAATGATTGGGAGTTTAAGCTAAAAAACGAGAGTCTTTCAAAAAGAGCATATAGTGTACTGCATTATTTGGGTGTTTCTCTGGACGTTGACGATGTGGCAAAAATAATTAAAGATGATCCCGAGAGAGATGCTAAACCTTCTCAGGTGGCTTTGAGAGTGGGGGTTGTGGCTAAAGAAAAGGATGTGCAAAAAGCGATTAATTGGCTGAATGCTAACAAACTAGTAAATCAAACAGCTTATCTCTCAAAAAAGTTTAGACAGGAATCTGTTGGCGAGAATGATATGAAAACCTTGAACACAATACTAGGCGAAAGGATTGTAAGTGTGGGGAGTTTGGGAAACTATCGAGAAAAAAATGAAGTTGAATATCCAGAAGTAAAAGCTCCTCCACCTATCGAAGTAAAGTATCAAACAGAAGATTTGTTTTCTTGGTTTAAGGGATCTTCAAAACTGGAAATTCACCCCGTTATTAAGGCTGGAGTTATGTTGTTTGAAATATTAAGAATAAGACCCTTTGAAGAAGATAATATTTCAACTGCTTTGTTTTTTTCTGGATTGATTATGGCTAATGGGGGCTATGGAATGAAAGAGATGTGGCCAGTTGAGGAGGATTTGTTAAAAAATAAACCAAGGTTGGCTGAGATATTTGCTATTACGGCGGAAAGTGGAGATTTGACTGGGTGGCTGGAGTTCGTGACAAAGATGTATGCTGATTCTGCAGAGAAAATGAGAGTAAAACTGATGAACTTAGTGGGAGACAAGCCGATATTTAAGTCAGAAGGTGGAAAAGTAATTTCTCTATCTGAGCGTCAAATTACGATAATGGAAGAAATGACTATTCAAGGAGAAATGACAATTAAAGAAATCAGGGCTATATTACCCATGGTTTCGGATGATACTATCTTGCGAGACCTAAAAGATTTGATATTGAAAAAACTATTAAGAAAGAAGGGGAAGACTAAGGGGGCGGTGTATGTTTTGGGGAAGGTGAAGGGGTTTAAGTAAAATAATGAATATTTCTCTCTTTTCCTCTTTTGTCATTTAATTTTTTGTGACGTCGCTTATGTATATGCGACCGTCGGTTCCTATTTCTTGATTCTCGCCCGCTCGTCGCGTAGGCTCGCAGATAGTAATCTGACCAATCAAGAAATGACGGACTGCGACTCATTGTCACAAAAACCAAATGCCAAACGGAAAGAGAAATATTCTGCTTTATGGAATCAAGCATCCATACTAATTTGCGTGAGATACAATTGACCTATGCTATTTAAGGAATTTGCTGAGTATTTAGAGAAGTTAGAAAAGATTTCATCGAGATTGGCGATTACTGACGTGTTGGCTGAATTAATCGGAAAAATGAACCACTCGGAAACAAGTAAGGGAATATATTTGGTTCTTGGACAGCTTGGTCCTGATTTTGCTAATCAAGAGTTTGGAATGGCAGTGAAGATGGTGATTAGAGCCATTGCAATAGGGACAGAAAGGTCGATTGAGGAGGTAACCATAAAGTATCAACAAAAGGGGGACCTTGGTTTGCTTTTGGAAGAACTTCCTTTTAAAAACGAATTAAACGAAGAACATAGCTTGTCTGATGTTTACGATAATCTATTAACTATTGCGAAAGATAGTGGTTTTGGAAGTCAAGATAGAAAAGTGAATAGATTATCTGAAATCTTACTGGAAGTGAGTGCTATTGAGCGAAAATATATTTCAAGAATGGTGGTTGGAAAACTGCGTTTGGGTTTTTCGGCAAAGACAGTTTTTGATGCGCTTTCACAGATGGAAAGTGGTAATAAAACTTTACGAAAGAAACTGGACTCAGTTTTTCAGATTTATCCTGATCCTGGATTAATTACTTCTGTTGTAAAAGAAAAAGGAATGGATGGTTTGAAAGATATTAAAGTCGAGGTGGGAGTCCCCGTAGTCCCTGCCCTTTGCCAACGTTTGAATGAGTATGATGAGATTGTCGCCAAGATGAAAGATTTGGTTGTTGAGAGAAAATATGACGGAACTCGATTGCAAATTCACTTTAATAGAGTAAAGAATGAGGTAAAAACATATACTCGAAATTTGGAAGAAAATAGCTGGATGTTCCCTGAACTTTCGGATATGGGAAAGTGGATTAAAGGAGACCAAGTGATTTTTGATTGTGAGGCGGCAGGGTATGAGAGAGATACAGGAAAGGTTTTGCCTTTTCAAATCACAATGACTCGCAAGAGAAAACACAATATCGCTGATGCCGCTCAAAGTGTACCGATGAGATTTTTCCTTTTTGATATTTTGAGTAAAGATGGGGTTAGTTTAATAGATAAAACATATTTTGAAAGAAGAGAAATATTAGCAGAAACTGTCATTGATAATGAAGTGGCTGTAGTCGATGAGTTTGTAAGAACAAGTGATGCAAATGAAGTTAAAAGATTACATGAGAAGTACCTGAGTGAGGGTTTTGAAGGAGCAGTGCTAAAAGTTTGGGATGGAAATTATCTTCCTGGAAGACAGGGGTGGAACTGGGTAAAGATAAAAGAAGTTGAGGGGACATCAGGTAAATTATCTGACACACTGGACCTTGTTGTCTTGGGTTACTATTATGGTCGAGGGAAGAGAGCTGGGTTTGGAATGGGGGCATTTTTAGTTGGTCTTAAAAAGGAAGAGTCTTGGGTGTCACTTGCTAAGATTGGTACAGGGCTAACGGACGAAGAGTTTAAAAACTTAAAGAAAAATCTCGATGGAATTGAACTTGATGAAAAGCCAGAAAATTATTTGGTTGAAGGAACGCTTTTAGCTGATGTTTGGGTTTTGCCAAAAGTAGTTGTGGAGGTAGCTGCCGATGAAATTACTATAAGCAGTGTGCATGCTGGGGGAATCGCTTTACGTTTTCCTCGATTAATTCGATTTCGAGAAGATAAGAGTGCTGATCAGTCAACTACCTGGAAAGAAGTAGAGCAAATCGCGAAAAGTTCTAAGGTATAAGGTATGATTTAATGATGGAATTTATAAAAGCAGTCATCGATTTCTTTTTACATATTGACAAAAATTTGGCGATTGTGATTGCCCAGTATGGAACTTTGACCTACGTGATTTTGTTTGGAATTGTCTTTATGGAGACTGGCTTAGTGGTTACCCCTTTTCTTCCTGGCGATTCGTTACTCTTTGCAGCTGGGGCGTTGGCTGCCATGGGGTCGTTTAAAATTGTTTTCCTTTGGATTTTAATGGCTTTGGCGGCAGTTTTAGGAGATACGGTTAATTATTGGATTGGTCATAAAGTTGGGAGAGGGGTTTTTGAAAAGGGTAGTAAATTATTTAAGAAAGAATATTTGGAAGAAGGAGAGGCATTTTATGCGAAGTATGGCGGTGCCGCAATTTTCTTAGGTAGATTTGTTCCAATTGTGCGTACCTTTGTCCCATTTGTGGCAGGGGTGAGCAAGATGAGCTACAAACATTTCATTACATACAATATTATTGGTGGATTGACATGGGTAAGCTTATTTCTTTTAAGTGGTTTTTGGTTTGGGAATATTCCATTTGTAAAAGATAATTTTCATTATGTGGTTATCGTGATTATTCTCATTTCTATTGTCCCAATTGTTTGGACGGCGGTGAAGAGGGGGATGAAGAAGAATAAATAATCGAAATTATTTTTTGTTTCTGTTGTACTTATCCATTTGAAAAACCGAACGCTATTTGGCCTGCGCCAAATCCGTTCTTGTTTTCAGTCAAAAATTCTTGGGATACCAAGAAACCAGGCTTTTTGACTTTGCGCAATATTTTTCAAATTGGACAAGTACTATGAAACAAATAATTTCTTGACTGCGAAGCGTGGCACAAAGAACATGGGTTCACGACCTTTATTGATAGAATTGCGAAATTATTTTTTTGTGAGCTGATGCTAGAATGAATTATGGTGTGGAATATTGTATTTGGAATAATTTTGCTTGTCTTGATTGTTTTATCTTCTGGAGTGGTGGTGGATGTTTTTGAGAGATTTGTAACCAGACTTCCTATTAAGAAAAAAAGAGTAATGTCGATCTTGATTGGTTTTTCTTTGGCCTTACCAGAGTTGTTTGTGGGAATTGCTGCGGCACTGGATGGCAAATCACAGATGGCTCTTGGAACAGTAGTTGGAGCAAATATGACAAACCTTAGTTTGATAATTGGAGGATTGGCAGTAATTGCGATTGCAATTCCTGTGGTTGGAGAGTATTTGGAAAAAGATCTTTGGGTAACAATTGGATTGGCATTGATGCCGTTTTTGATGTTGTTTGATGGAAAGATTTCAAGAATTGAAGGGGTAGTATTGATCGTTTTATATTTTATTTATGCTTTTTTCTTAACAAACGAAAAAGTTGTTGTCAAACAGGTAAAGAAAAAAATGTCTGCGATCGAAAAATGGGGTCTTCCGGTGATGTTGTTGCTCGGATTGTTGATAATGGCAGTTTGTTCTTGGCAGTTGGTCCAGACAGTGGAAAGTATCGCGGCTGCTTGGGGGGTGAGTTGGTTTTGGATGGGGTTGTTGTTGATTGCTTTTGGAACCACACTTCCAGAGTTATTAGTTCTTTCTATTTCGGGTAAAAATAGTAGGGCAAGTTTGGTTTTGCCTGATCTACTTTCAAGTGTGGTAATTAATTCGACCGTAATTTTGGGAATTGTAGCTCTTATCTCACCAGTTGTAATTAAGGAATCTGTTCAAAGAGGACTGTCAGGGATGTTTTTGGTTATGATATTGGGATTATTTTGGTTGTTCACAAAATCAAAAAGAAAACTAGAACGATGGGAAGGTGTTGTGTTGATTGGTATCTACCTAATGTTTATCGGACTGCAGTTTATTTTTGCTTAGGACTAATCACTACTTTCTTCCAAACTAAGTAAGGCTTTAATTTGATCAACAATTTTTTTCTTAGGTCCTTTTTTGATAAAGACGGCTTGAAGATTTTTAAAGAAATCGGAAGTGGTGTTGGCTTTTTCTAGATATTCACCGCCCATTGGGTATTCTTTTTTTTGATCTACTTTTTGGTTGGTCATGATCTTAAGATTGAGAACTGCGTATCTTTGGAGAAGCTTGAGCGTACCAATTTTTCGAAAACGACGAAGGGAATATACATATCGAGGTTCACGAATAACAGAAAAAGAATAATCCTTTTTATATCCTCGACGAACAAACTCGGTGTCTTCAGCAAAACCAACTTCTGGATTGAAACCGCCAATCTTACCAAAGTGTTTTCGTAAACAGCCAATCATAGCGCCAAGAGCTCCAGGGGTACCAACAAGAAGACCTGTTTCTGTCAGAAGATTTAAATATGTGGCGATTACCTTGTCTGATCTGCGCTTTGAGTCTGGTAGTATCCAAGTGGTAAACAAATCAGACTGCTTGACTCCTAGGTGGTATTTGACGCCTTCAAGAAAGTGTTTTGGAAGACGATTGTCGGCATCATTGAACAGCAAATATTTGCCTTTTCCTGCTTCTCCACCAAGATTTCTTTGGACTGAGACGTTTCTAATCTTGCTTGAAAGTATTGTTAGGGAAGGAAGAGATTTTTCTAACTTTTTGGCATACTCAACAGTTTTGTCTTTTGAGTTTCCATCGACAACAATTACTTCAAAATTTTGAAGAGTTTGAGCAGCTAAATCTTTGAGAAGAAGTGGTAGTGACTTCTCTTCGTTTAAACAGGGGATGACGATAGAAAAAAATGGTTCTTTGTTCATAGACTGATAGAATTATAGTATGTATTTAATTGTTGGATTGGGTAACCCTGGCGAAGATTACGAAAAAACGCGACACAACGCTGGATTTTTGTTTATTAATAAATTAGCAGGGAAAGAAAAGTATGAAGTTGATAGAAAAATGGAGGCTGAAGTTCTGAAAAAAGGAGATTTAATTTTGGCTAAACCATATACTTTTATGAATGACTCTGGAAGGTCAGTTCGAAAGATAGTTGATTATTACAAACTGAGTATCGAGAATGTGGTGATAGTACATGATGATCTGGATATCGCTTTTGGTGAGTACAAAATTCAAAAAGAAAAAGGGCCAAAGGTTCATAACGGTATAAAATCGGTTGAGCAGTATTTGGGAAGAGTAGACTTTTTACGTGTTCGAATTGGAATTGATAACCGTCAGCCTGGTGTGAGCTATGGAACTGGAGCTGACTATGTTTTATCTAAAATGAGTAAAGAAGAATTGAAAGAGATTGATGGAACTATGGATGAGGTAATTAAAGAATTAGCGGAAACTCTCGGCTTGAATTTCAAATAGCTTATTTGGGATATGGTCAGGTAGATTATTTTCTTTTTATTAAGTTAAAATGCTCTTAATGGACAAAGCGGGATTTAAACCAATGATGTCGATTCTGAATAAGTATGATTTGGAAGAGACAAAACAGAGAAGAATAAGCAGAGAGTTTCAGGATTATGCATATCGGCTTGCTGTGGAGCTTGACGATACAGCTCATACTGCGATTTATATGAGATTGGCAAAAAATACTCCAAGACCAATGATAGAGCAAGCAAGACTTTTTGTGTTGGGGGCAAACAAACCAGCGAGTAAGGGGAGACTGTTTATGTGGAAATTGAAGCAGATCAAAGACGAACAGAAAGTTGTGTGAGATTGCCACTCCGCCTCATCGGCGGATCGCAATGACGGTGTTTGGTAAGATGGATATTGATGTTTAAGAAATATGGTTTTGGTTTGTTTGCTAATTCGATGTGGGCTAGGGTACTGACAGTGTCAGTGATTTTGTTTTTTGTGTATTTGGGGGACGCGATACTAAGTGACTGGGTTCCTTCTTTTATGCAGGTTGCTTTGGGAGGTTCTTTGCTGATGGGATTGGTGATGTCTTTTTCTTCGATTGTTGGATTTGTGACAGATTTAATATTTCCACAACTACTACGAAAATTTAAAGCGAGAAGACTGATACTTTTGGCAATTGCTGCCAATTTAATATTTTCTGGGATACTAATGTGGACCACTTCTTGGTCTTGGATCGTTTTGTTACTTTTGGCAATGGCTGTTTGGGGAATATACTATGAACTTCTCTGGTTTGGATCGGCTCAGTTTGTGTCTGACAATGTTCCTTTGGAGTCTCGATCTGGAGTGTGGGGAGTTTTAAGCGTTTTTAAAAGTTTGGCATATTTTGCTGGTCCAATTATTGGTAGCTGGTTGGCAATTAGCCGAGGAAACTTAGCAGTTGTAATTACTGCGGCTGCAATCGTTTGTATTGGGTATATAGTTTGGATTTTTACTAATAAAAAGGAAAGAGGTTATGAAGAAAAAGTTGAACCGATGGAGAAATTTAATATCAAAGAAGAGATTGGATATTGGAAAACATTATTTGTCCATGTGTGGCCAGTATTGCTTATTAGCTTGACCATGGGACTAATAGACGCAACTTATTGGACTACGGGAACAGTATTATCTGACAATTTGGCAAAGAGTGGATTTTTGGGTGGGATGTTTTTACCGGCTTATATGCTTCCTCCAATATTTATGGGAGTGATACTAGCAAGATGGGGAGTGTTTAAGGGGAAGAAAAAAATTGCCGAGATATCCTTACTATTTTCAGGAATATTTCTTGCCTGTTTGGGTTTGGGGGAGAGCGTAATATTGTTGCTTTCTCTTTCATTTTTGACAGGTGTTGCGTTGGCTGTCGCATGGCCCATGGTTGATGCCGTTTATTCTGACATCTTGGCAAGAATGGGGACAGAGCGAAAACATATGGTTGGTCTTTCGAGTTCTACAACGAGTTTGGCATATATTATTGGACCCGTAACTGCAGGTTTTATTTCTAGTAGAGTTGGAGAAAGACTTACTTTTGTGGTGATCGGAGTAGCTGTGGTAGTGATCGCTGCAGTATTATTGGTTGTGACCCCTAAGAAACTTCGACTACCTCAGACTGAGATGGCTGAATGGAAGGACTAGAGTGAATTGTGTACAATTAGTTTCAGGATGTTAAAAGGAAAATTATGGCTTCATCAGTTGTTTTTATTTGGAGTACTAGGACTGTTGGTATTGTGGAGTGTTGTTAATAAGTCTTTTGTTTTTAATATTAGTTTACTTTGGTGGCTTTTGGGAGCCATGATTGGATTTTTGTTTGTGTTTTTGGATCGATTTGTATACAGCGTTTTTTCAAAACCAGATGAGACGTTGAGCCTTAGAATGAGAGAGTTGTTTGAACAAAAGGATGTTCTGGGCGGAATAAAACTATTGTTGGCTGAGAGGTATGATCAAAAAGAGCTGGTGATGAGAAGTGCGATGTTTGTGGTGGTATGGATAGTGTTAGCGGTTTTAACCGCGACAAGTGTAATTAGTTTTTTTGGAAGAGGATTTGTCCTTGGAATAGGAACACATTTGGTTTTTGATTTGGTTTTTGATTTTGTTAAGGATAAGGAAAGACTGGATGTGTGGTTTTGGCAAATTAAACGAACACTAGAGCCTGAGGAAAAGTTTTGGTTTGTGGCTATCGTGAGTCTGATGTATATAATTTTGGCTTTTATCTTGTAATTTAGATAGTTGACTTGAGAGAATAATTCGTATACCATGGGGGGTATATGTCATTAGAAGAAAAAAAGAAACTTCGGGTAATGTTAAAAAGAATTCAAGGCCAAGTGGGTGGTATTGAAAAAATGGTGAGTGAAGACAAAAATTGTGAGGCCGTTGTGACTCAAGTGGTAGCCTCGATGAGCTCTCTTAAAAGTGTTGCAAAAACTCTTTTGGCTGACGCGGTTGGTAGTTGTTCAAAAGAAGAATATACTAAATTATTGAAACGATTTTTATAAAAGAATAATTATCAAAATATAAAAAAATATGGAATTAACACATTTTACCGATACAAATTTTGACGAGTTAGTATTAAAAGCAAGTAAGCCAGTTTTGGTAGATTTCTTTGCTGATTGGTGTGGACCATGCAGAATGGTAGCTCCTGTGATTGAAGATCTGGCAAAAACATATGGTGAAAAGATGATTGTTGGAAAAGTTGATGTGGACGCTAACCCAGCAGTCGCTGGAAAATATGGAGTAATGAGTATTCCAACTGTAATTCTATTTGACGGAGGGGCTGAAGTTGGACGACAGGTGGGATTTGGAGGAAAAGAAATTTATGAAGAGATGGTAAAAAAAGCCATAAAATAAAGCATGAAGAAATATGATGTGATTGTTGTTGGGGGAGGTCCAAGTGGTTATACCAGTGCAATATATTTAAGTAGAGATACATTGTCTGTACTTGTTTTGGCTGGATCTCAGCCGGGAGGGCAGTTAATCTTCACGACCGAGGTGGAAAATTATCCTGGGTTCTCGAAAGGAATAATGGGACCTGACTTGATGATGGAAATGGAAGCTCAGGCAAAGCGATTTGGAACTGAAGTGTTGTATTCTGAAGTGACAAAAGTAGATTTGACCGGAGAAATTAAAAAAGTATGGGTTGAAGACACCGAGTATCAAGCTAAAGCAATTGTGTTTTCTACTGGAGCTTCTTCGAGAATGATTGGTGTTGGAGAAGAAAAATTTATTGGTCGTGGAGTAAGTACTTGTGCTGTATGTGATGCTGCGTTTTATAGAGGTAAAAAAACATTTGTGGTTGGAGGAGGCGATGCGGCCATGGAGGACGCGATGGCCCTTGTAAAGTTTGCTGATGAAGTAACGATAGTTCATAGAAGAGACGAGTTTAGAGCCAGTAAAATTATGCAAGATAGGGTACTTTCGAATCCTAAAGTTAAAGTAATGTGGAATAGTGAGGTTGTGGAGGTGTTGGGTGAGTCCAAACTTTCTTCAATTAAAGTGAAGAATAATAAGACAGGTGAAGTTTCTGAACATCAACTTGACGGATTGTTTGTAGCTATCGGACATGTACCAACAACAAAAGTATTTGAAGGAAAATTAGAGCTAAATGATAAAGGATATCTGACGACAACAATGACAGCATTGATGTCTTCTACAAAATGGAGAGTGTCGGAAAAAGATATGTATCTTGATGGTTTTCCAACTATGACATCTGTGGAAGGAGTGTTCGGGTGTGGTGATGTGGTCGACTATCGATATCGACAAGCAATCACGGCGGCGGGAATGGGCTGCCAAGCAGCCCTTGACGTGGAAAAGTATTTAGCTGATCATAAATTGGGGAAAATAAGGGTTGGGGTGGTTAAGAGTCGTGTTCTTTCGAGCTAAAGGAGAAGTCCAACGGGGTAGCCCGTAAAAGCTACAAGAGTAAAGAAGGGAGGTACCGTTCTCCCAAGGACCCC
>Ga0172371_10000567_pt1 | contig 57712 bp, 51 predicted proteins | sample Lak12m_FD_114543 | JGI IMG/M metagenome (GOLD analysis project Ga0172371, IMG submission 114543) | Freshwater microbial communities from Kabuno Bay, South-Kivu, Congo - kab_022012_12m | ecosystem: Environmental > Aquatic > Freshwater > Lake | place: Democratic Republic of the Congo: South-Kivu... | reverse complement strand
CTGACTCTTCACCTCGATTTATATGTGCCCGGCACAGACGCAAAATACGTTCAACTGGCGGAAATTGACAAAGTCCTGAGCGAACTCGATGCGGCGCAAATTCCCTGGCTCCTGGGCGGGGATTTTAACCTGCTGCCCTTTGACGATGCCGCCTACGCCCGCCTCGCGCCTGAACAGCAGAAATATTACAACCCGAAGAGCGAACTCAAATTTCTCACCGACCGTTATGCGGTTGTTCCCACGCTGGAAGAAACCAACGGCGCGGATTTTGCTAACTGGCTGACGCGCTGGCCCAATGACCCCGCCATTTCAGGACCAGACCGCACGCTGGATTATTACTTCCTTTCAGACAGGCTAAACATGGGCGAACACTATGTGCGCGCCGAAGATACCCTGTTAATTTCAGACCATCTTCCGGTTGTGATTGAATTTGGACTTCCCTAAAAGATTGACGCAAGAAAGCGGCGGCAGATGATGAAAGTTCTGCCGCCGCTTTTCCGTTATTTCAATAATTGGAGACGCCATGTTAAAAAAAGTTTTTCTCGCCCTTTTCGGTTTATTCATCGTGGTTCAGGCTGTTGGAATCTTCGCGCTGGGAAGTTATCTGCGCTCTCAGACGAAGGTTGAAATCATTTCCACGCAAATCCCAACCGATATGCTGGTTGATTCAAAGGGGCAACTTTGGCTTCAGCCCTGGGCGGCTACCTACTCGCAGGATTTCAAATGGGAAGTGTATCAACATGGGAAACTGACCCAAACCTTCGACATGAAGAGCGAGCCAAATTTCCCCATCAAACTTACAGAAGACCCGCAGGGAAACTTGTTTGGCGTGTTGTATACCCAAGACGCAGGAATTCGGGTTGTGACCTTTGATGGCTCTTCATGGAACGTATTGGCAGAATTTACCCAACAGCCCGCGCCGTCCATCCATGCCTTTGCCGCCGGTTCGCGGGAAGATGTGTGGATAGGGGGAATTGGCGAATTGCTGCATTACAACGGCAGCGAATGGCAAACTTTTACGGCGGAAAATTCGCCTTTGCCACAAGCCGACATTAACACACTCTTTGTGGACAGCCGCAGCCGCATCTGGGTTGGTTCAAACAGCGGCGTAACCATGATAGAAAACGGAGAATTTCAGCCCTTGCCGGGCGCCGCGCCTTCTGGAATTTACATCTTCTCATTGGCGGAAGACCAGAATGGAACCATTTGGGCTGGGGGCGATGAAAACCTGTATTCTTTTGACGGAACGCAATGGACCACGCGCAACAGTAAAAATTCCAAAATAAAAGGCGGCAGAATCAGCGATGTTGAAGTAGATTCGCTGAACCGCGTTTGGGCGCTTTCTTCTGATGGAAATGTATCGGTCTTGACAGGCGAGACCATAAAATACGCGTTTACCGAACCCGGCAAAACGGTTGAAAATATCGAAATGAGACCGGACGGCGTTCTTTACGTCATGCGTAACGAAGATGTTGCAATGACAAGCATCAATGCGCCGCTATTCAATCTGGTGACGCTGAAATTTTTATGGCTTTTGCACAACGGCGTTTTTCTCTATCTGAGCATTTTTCTGGCAATTCTCTGGATAGCCATTGCCTTGCGCTCCTGGGGAATTGGGCTTGGGCTGGCGCTGCCAGCAATACTTTTCTGGGGCATAGAAGGCTTTTCGCTGTTGGATATTAATGGCGTGCCGTCGGGCTACATCAACCCCGGCTTTGCGCTCACCCTGTTTACCTTTTTTGGCGGGCTGGCAGGTTACTTTTTAAAGCAAAGAGGCGTCAAACGCGCCGACATCATCGGCAGCGGCGTTGGCTGTCTGGGCGGGGGCATTCTGCTCGCATGTATCGCCAGCATTTTCTTGTGGGCATTAGCGTCGGTGTCGTGACGGAAAAACCAGAAGGCTAAAATGAGCGATTTATTCAACAATCCCTTGTTCTATCTTGGGCTTTGCAGCGCTTTTTTGGTAATCTGTGTGGGACCCATACTCACCGCGCTGACATACTACTTTTGGTATTCTACAAATTTCAAAAAAGCGAATAACTGGAAACTTTTTGCGAATAAGCACGGACTTCAGTACAGCCCCCCTAATCCATTTCTATGGGAATATGGCTTTGTAAGAGGGCAATTTGAAGGGCGCGGCATCTTCATTCTCCCCGAGACGCTCAATCGCTTGCCCGCCCTAACCATGGTCAGGGTGCGGGTTTCAGATACAAAAAACTTTTCTCTCTTTGTGGGTCAAAGGGGACTACTATTTGGCAGTTCCTACGCCAGCCCCGGCGGCTCCACGGTGGCAATTGAAGGCAGTTTTGACGAGATATTTGTGACCCATTCAAATTCTCCCCAACTCGCCGCAAAAATTCTCCAAGCCGATAACGGACTGCTGCTGACTGAAATAAAAGCATTCATGCTCTGGAAAGTGTTGATAAAAGATAATTTCATTTCGATAAGCATCCGTGAGAACTATGCCGACGAAGCGAAATTGCTGCGGCTCATCCGTCTGGTCTTTCGTTTATCGGAAGTTTTTGAACACCAAACCCTATAACCAATCGAAAGAGACTCCGCCTGCTTGAATTCGCGGGGCAGTCGAATGAATTCGACTTCCATGAACTGAGGCAGGGCTTCAGCCCGCCGAAACTTAAACGCCGAGACCGCAAAATTGCAGAGAAAACCGCCCAAAAATCTCCGCGGACTCTGCGCGCTCCATAGCAAGCGCTCTTGATAGACCTCGCGCGTTAATCCGCTCGTTGGTATAATCCGCGCGCTCGTAAAATTCGCAACCCCAAAATTTTTGATAAGGAAAGTTTAAGTATGATTGATGTAAATGAACTTCGCAAAGGCGTTACGTTTGAACTGGATGGCAACCTGTATAAAGTGATTGATTACAGTCACAACAAAACCGGACGCGGCAACGCCAACATCCGCATTAAAGCGCGCAACCTGCTGACGGGCGCAAACATAGAGCGCACGTTTAACTCCGGGCTTTCGGTGCAAGACGTAACGCTGGATTTCGCCAACGTCTCCTACCTCTACAATGACGGCGACCTGTACTACTTTATGGACCAAGAAACCTTTGAGCAGCCTGCCATCAAAAAAGAAGCGCTGGGCGAGAGCGCTCAATACCTCACCGAAGGCATGGAAGTCAAAATCACCTTTTACAAGGGCGCGCCCATTGACGTGGAAATTCCCACCTCGGTAGATTTGAAAGTCGTAGAAGCGGAAATGGCAGTGCGCGGCGATACCGCCACCGGCGTCACCAAAAAAGTCATCACCGCCACCGGCGTAAAAGTGCAATGCCCCAACTTTGTCAATGTCGGCGACACCATCCGCGTAGATACCCGCACGGGCGAATACGTCACCCGCGTATAACTCTCCATGAAAACGCCTGCCGGACGCGAGTGCGAATACTTCTATGGCGACTATTTTCGCGGAAGAAACATAGAAGAATGCCGCCTGCTCAAAGCCAACGGGCAAGCATGGACTCCTAATCTGTGCGTAACCTGCCCTGCGCCAGAAATTGCCCGCGCCAACTCCTGCAAACACATGAGCCTGCGAGCAACCCTCATCCGCCCGTGGAGCGCGCTCTTCCAACGGCGCGTACAAATTACGGCGTTCTGCCAAAAATCAAAGCGTGACGTTCCAGAACCGCAAATTGGCTGCGGCGAATGTCACGCTTTGCCGTTTAAATTTGAAGTCCGCGACTAATGCCCCTCACCCTCCTCCTCGACATGGACGACACGCTGCTGAACACCAACATTTCAGCGTTCATCCCCGCCTACTTTCAAGAACTCGTCCAAGCGCTGGCGCCCTACGCCGCGCCAGAAGCGCTCATGCGCGGGCTACTGGCTGGCACAAACGCCATGAACGCCAACCAAGACTTTGCCCGCACGCTCAAAGAGGCGTTTGAAGAAGTCTTCCTGCCCATCGTGCAAAGTTCACGCGAAACCCTCGCCCCCGCCATCGAAACCTTCTACGACCAAACCTTTCCCGCCCTGCGAGAACTCACCAGCCCCAAGCCAGAGGCGCAACCCTTTATGGAATGGGCGCGCGCGCGCGGCATCCGCATTGCCATTGCCACCGACCCGCTGCTGCCGCTCAAAGCCAACACCCAGCGCCTCCAATGGGCGGGCTTTCAACCGCAAGATTTTGCGCTCGTCTCTGCCTACGAAAACTTCTCCTTCACCAAAAGCCAACCCGCCTACTACGCCGAAATTCTCGGTCAAATTGGATGGGCGGACGGCGCAGTCCTCATGGTCGGCAACGACATGGAACGCGACATCCTCCCCGCGCAGCAACTAGGGCTGGCGACTTATTACCTTAACGAAAAAGAATCAGCGGATAAAAACGCCGCCAGCGGAACGTTGGAGAGCTTGCCCGCGTGGATAGAATCTCGCCTCGCAGAGGGCGCGCTGCAACCCGCCGCCGCTTCGCGGCAGGCGCTAACGCAATGGCTCAGCGCCGCGCCCGCCGCATTGAACGGACTCACCCGCCCGTTAACGCTCTCCGACTGGCGGAAAAAAAACTCGCCCGAAGATTGGTCGCTGACCGAATTAATCTGCCACCTGCGCGACACGGAGCGAGAAATTCATCACATGCAAATTAAATTATTTGAAGAAAGCGGCGAGCCTTTCATCCCGCGCCCGGATTCTGCCGTCTGGACAAGCGAGCGCAACTACGCTCAAGAAGACGGCGCGGCAGCCTTGCGCGAGTTTAACCGCGCCCGCCGCCAAACCTTGAAGATGATTGCAGCGCTGCCCGAAGAGGTTTGGCGCAAGAATGCGCGTCATGCAATTTTTGGGCGCACAAACTTTTTAGAGACGCTGCGCTTCATCAACGACCATGATAGATTGCACATTCGGCAAACGTGGGAAATGCTGCAAAAGCGGCGCTGAGCGCGTGTCTTTCAGATAATTTTTGTGTTATATCAATAACGGGAATAAGCTTTCTTATTCTCGTTATTTTTTTGAGGCATTTGCCCAACGTAAAATATCCGCATACGAGGAGAGTATTTCAACATGAGAAAACGAGTCGTCATCACAGGCTTAGGATGCGTCAGCCCGGTAGGCAACAATGTGAACGAAACATGGCAGGCGTTGCTGGCGGGCAAATCTGGCGTAGCGCCCATTACCTTATTTGACGCCAGCGCCCACAAAACCAAATTTGCCGCCGAAGTCAAAAACTTTAACGCCGCCGCCCTGTTGGGCGCGCGCGATGCGCGCAAGTTAGACCGCTTCGCGCAGTTTGCCACTGTCGCCGCGCTGGAAGCGCTGGAACAATCCGCCTTGCAAATTGACGATAGCAACCGCGACCGCGTGGGCGTTCTGATTGCCACCGGCATTGGCGGCATTGCTACCACGCTGGAACAATACGATATTCTTAAAGAACGCGGACCAGAGCGCATTAGCCCGTTTTTAATTCCCATGATGATTTCAGACAGCGCGGCGGGCAACCTTGCCATCCGCTTTGGCGCGCGCGGACCCAACCTGTCGCTCGCCACCGCTTGCGCCTCCGGCACAAACGCGCTGGGCGAAGCGGCGGAGATGATTCGGCGCGGCGCGGCGGACGTGATGGTAGCGGGCGCGGCGGAAGCCGCCGTCATTCCGCTGGCAATGGCGGGCATGAATACCATGACGGCGCTCTCCGCCCGCAATGACGAGCCGGAAAGAGCCTCGCGCCCGTTTGATAAAGACCGCGATGGCTTTGTGATGGGCGAAGGCGGCGCGGTGGTGATTCTTGAAGCGCTGGAACACGCGCAAGCGCGCGGCGCAAAAATTCTATGTGAGTTTAGCGGCTACGGCACAACCGATGACGCATATCACATCTCCGCGCCGTCCGCCAGCGGCTTGGGCGCGGCAAACTCCATGCGCTTTGCGCTGCAAAACGCGGAGTTAAAGCCAGAGGCAATTGATTACATCAACGCGCACGGCACATCTACGCACATGAACGACAAGAGCGAGACTCTTGCCATCAAAGCCGTGTTTGGCGAGCACGCCTACAAGTTGGCGGTTTCTTCCACCAAATCTATGACTGGACATTTATTGGGCGCGTCTGGCGCGTTGGAAGCCATCATCAGCGCAAAGACGCTCATGCACGGCATTTTGCCGCCAACCATTAATTATGAAACGCCCGACCCGGATTGCGACTTGGATTACATTCCCAATCAGGCGCGGCAAAAACAGCCGCATTGCGTAATGTCTAACTCGTTTGGGTTCGGCGGGCATAACGCCACGCTCATTTTGAGCGCGTTCCAATCATAGAAGGAGTAAGTATGCCATTCGCGCATATCACAGGTTGGGGCGTTCAAATTCCCGAACCTGTGCTAACTAATGACGACATTGCCAAAATTGTAGAAACAAACGATGAATGGATTCGGGAGCGCACGGGCATCCGTGAGCGCCATATTGCCCGCGAGACAGACTTCCCTTCCACGCTGGGCGCCGAGGCGGCGCTGAAAGCGCTGGAAATGGCAAACCTGCCGCCCTCTGAGTTAGACCTCATCATCTGTACTTCATCTTCGCCGGAATATATCTTCCCTTCCACCGCGTGTTTAATTCAAGACCAAATTGGGGCAAGCAAAGCGGGGGCGTTTGACCTGCAAGCCGCCTGCACGGGATTCATTTACGCCGTTAATATGGCGGCGCAATCCATCCGCAGCGGTTCCATTAAGAGCGCGCTCGTCATTGGCACAGAGACGCTCTCGCGCATGGTGAACTGGCAAGACCGCAATACCTGCATCCTATTTGGGGATGGCGCGGGCGCGTTTGTGCTGCAAGCCAGCGACAAGCCCGGCGGAGTCATTTCGGCGGCGCTTCACTCAGACGGTTCAGGCGCGGATTCACTGACGCTTCCGGCGGGCGGTTCGCATACGCCCGCATCCGAAATCACCGTGCGCGAAGGCAAGCACTTCATCCAAATGGACGGCAAGGAAGTCTTTCGCTTTGCCACGCGGGTAATGGGACGCGCCGTAAACGAAGTGTTGGAAAAAGCCAATATGACGATTGAAGAAATCGGCTGTATTGTGCCGCATCAAGCCAACTTCCGCATTATTGAAACGGCGGCGCGTTATCTTAAACAGCCAATGTCTAAATTTATGGTGAACGTGGAACGTTACGGCAATACCTCCACCGCATCCATCCCCATTGCCGCCGTAGAAGCGGCTCAAAGCGGACGCATTAAGCCGGGCGACAAGGTGGTCTTTGTTGGCTTTGGCGCAGGGCTGACGTGGGGCGCAATGGTCGTAGAGTGGAGCGGACCGCTGCCGGTTGTCAAGAAGACGCGCATCTATCTGCCGGGGTATCGCCTACTTGCGCGGCTACGTTCCGCCTTGCTGAGAATCTGGCGGCACATTGAAGGTTTCTTCGCCAGAAAAGAATTGTAGGACAGGCTTAAGTAAAGTAGGTCACGCTTAAAGCGTGACCTACTTTTATGTGATGTTTATTCCAACGCGCCAATTGTCTTCAAAAAATCCACCGTCATCATGCCGGTTGCGCCCCAAAGCAATTCGCCATCATAGGGATGATACGCCACCATCGGCTTCTTTTCGCCGCGTGGAAATTCCCAATAGTTGCCGCGCTGCGCCAGCCACAACAGCGGAATAGAAAAGACTCGCGCCACTTCCGCGCCCTGCACCTTAAAAGCGTAAGGAAAAGGAATAATTCCCACCACCGGCGTCACGCGGAAGTAACTAATGGTGACAATGGAACTCATCCGCCCCAACACTTGAACATCGCGCGGCTGCGCGCCAATTTCCTCTTGCGCTTCGCGCAGAGCGGTTTGCTCTGGCGCGCTTTCGCCCGCATCACACGCGCCGCCGGGGAAAGACACCTGCCCCTTGTGCGATTCTACGCGGTCGGTGCGGCGCGTATATAAAATGTGCCACTCGCCCCGAAACCAAAACAGCGGAATTAAGACCGCCGCACATTTGAGGATGACGTTTTCGTCCACTGGAATTTCAGCGTAACCGTCCGAATGCGGCGCGGCGCGATAAGCGGCGTCCAACTTTTGAGAGATGAATTGCGGCGTTAGTTCACTCATGCTGCTGAACGCTCACTTCGTTTTCCAGCTCCTTGCCGCGTGGGTCGGTGGCAGGCTCAATGCGGCGGGCAAAAATCAAATAGCCGGTATGCGCCGCCATCCTATCCACTGGACGTAAATGCGAGGGGTCTGTTTTGTAATAACGCAGCAACAACTCGCAAACTTCCACAAAGGCAAAGGAATGGCGTTTGAGCGCCAGCAAAAGCGTCTCCACTTGATTCATGGTGGGGACTAGGGAACAAAAAAAGCCGCCGGGCTTTAACGCCGCCCGTACTTGGGGAATATAATCATGGGCGTTTTGCGCGTCCAAAAAAAATGCGTCCATGTCAGTTTCATCAAACCCGGAGCGAATGTCGCGCAATTTAAATTCCACGCGGGGCAGCAAGCCCATGCGATTAACATTCTTGCGCGCCAAATTTTGCGCGTCCGAATTTTTCTCATAAGAGAAAACTTTGCCCTGCGCGCCCACCGCCGCCGCCAGCGCAATCGTCATGGAGCCGGAACCAGAGCCAGCCTCCATCACCCGCTGACCGGGGGAGACGCTCATCGTCACTAAAATATAGCCAATATCTTTTGGGTACAAAATTTGCGTTGTGCGCGGCAACTCGTTTAGCACATCCGCCAGCGCGGGCTGCAGCAAAAAAAAGGGCGCGTTGGTATGGCTAAATACTTGCGAACCCCAAGTTTTGCCTATCAAATCATCATGCTTCAATACGCCGCGATGCGACTGCGTCTCGCCGCCCGCCTCCAACGTTAAGATAGTATGTTTATGATTCAAGCCAACTAATTGAGCCAGGTCGCCCGCTTGAGCGGTAGAAGAATAAAGCATGTTGCCTCTTAATTATTTGATTTCAATATCCACGCTAAGAATGCTATCGCCGGGCGGCAGATTCTGCGCCTGACGCGAATCTCGCGGGGTAAGACGTTCCGCCACATCCAACCCGCGAATGACTCGCCCAAAGAGAGTATACAGCCCGTCCAGCTGCGGCTGCGGCGCAAAGGTAATAAAGAACTGGCTGCCATTTGCATCCACGCCAGAATTTGCCATGCCGACCATGCCGAGCTGGTCAAATTTTAAGTCGCTAATTTCCGTCTTAAAAAAATAACCCGGATTGCCTAACCCTGTTCCACTGGGGTCGCCTGCCTGCGCGATAAATCCGGGCGAAACATAATGAAAGGTGACGCCGTCAAACCATCCTTGTTGAGCGAGAAAGACAAACGAATTGACGGCAAGCGGCGCTTGTTGCGGCAAAAGTTGAATGGCAATATCGCCCTTTTGCGTATGCAGCGTGGCAATATATTGTTTGAAAAGTTCCACATTGAACGGCGGGCAAACGCTAAATTGTTTTTCGCCGAGGGCAATTAAATCCACCATGTTGGCAAGGTTTTGGTATTCCAGCAAATAAGATTGTTGCAGCCTGCCGTTGATGAGCAGCAGCGGCACGGCGGGAATGTTCAACTTGCTGGCGGATTCGTAAAGCGAGGTCATGCGCGTGGCGGTCTTGGGGTCGTTCAGCGCGGCTTGCAAACGCGCCGCGTCTATGCCCGTCTGCGCGGATTCTCGAATGACCCAATCGTTAAACTCCTCCGCTTTGAGCGCGTCCCACTGCGGGTAGGTAAAAAACAAAAAATCATACATCGTCCAAAACTTGCCTTGCTCGTCTGCGGCAAGCGCCGCCATCACTGCTTTATCCGATTTATCCAACCGCCCGATAAGCGGATAGGGGCGAAAGACAAAACGCGCGTTGGCGCGATTCTTCATCAATCTGGCGATGGAATCCGCCATGACGCGACAGCTGTTGGTTTGAAAGTCGCAATACTCCACCAGCGTTACGGGCGCATCTGCCGGACCGAAGGAAAAATCGGCGGGGCTGACCGGCGGAAAGTAAGAGTCGGCGTTGGGCGCGGGAGTTGGCTCTACAGTCAGAGCGGCGCAATTATCAGAATACGCTTGCGGGTCAAAGGTCGGCGAAGAAAGCGGCACAATCGGCAGGGTTGGCGCGGGGGTTTCATTCACAGCGGCGCAGGCGCCGGAAAATAGAAAAGTGAAAAAGAGGAGCGGTAAAAATTTTTTCATCATGGCAGGCGGGATAAATAAACATTGAACTTGACGGCTTCGTATAAATCATCCACGCTTTTCATCCGCGCCATCGTTTGGATGAACTGCGCCAGCGAAGGGCTTTGCGCGCGGAGTTTTCTCACGGCTGCGCCGATGGGGTCTTCGCCCGCCGCGCCGCCGGGAGAATCGGCATACGCGCCATAAAAGGCAAAATAGGCTTGGTTAATTTTTCGCAGGGCGTATCCGTTTTGAAAAAAGACAAGGCGGCGGCTTTCCATGTAACGCTCGGCTTCTTCCACTTTGCCCATGCCGAGCAGCGCGTCCGTATGGACGCGAGTCTCGCGCATGGCGCTGTTGAAGTCGAACGCTTCATATAAGTTGAGCGAAGCGGGCGAATCAAATTCCCATGCGGAAAGGCGGTTAGAGGGCGCGGCGGAAAAATGCGGATAAAAACGCGCCATGACATACGCGCCAATTTCATCTCCGGCAATGGAGGCGGCAGTTTCGTTCATCGTCCGTAATTTTTCATAGCGCATTCCCAGCGGGCGCATGGTGAGGTAATTATGAATCCATTCATGGGCAATGACGGTGGTCATCCAAGGTAAATCGGTTGTCCGCATCACCATAGTGGGGTACACGCCCACGCCGCCCACATGCACCACCAGCGAAGAGACGTTCAAGCCTTCATCCACCCGCGTTTCCAACGCGGCTTGCTCATCCACCACAAGGTCAGTTTGCAGGGAAATATTTGCCGACTGTTCAATTTTTTCGCGGGGCGAGACAATCAGCGCCAACGGCAGCGGCGTGGAGTGAAACCAAACGCTGGGCAAAGGCTGCCCCATCGCCGTTAACCCTTGCTCCGCAAGAACCGCCGCTACTTGCTCCTGTAAAACGGATTCTGCCAGAGGCGCAAGCGCCGTATAACGGGCTTGCAGCGCGTCCAACTCAGCGCGTAAAGATTCTGCGGCGGCGGCTTTGTCCTTCTGGCTGGGGTCGGCGTAGATTTTTTCCAGCTCATATTCCGCGCGCAACAGGTCTTGCGTGAGGGCAAGATAATCCATGACGAGTCGACTCTGCTGGTCAGCGGAGAAAACCTGCGGCGCGTTAGAAGCGCTGGTTTGTAGTTTAAGCCAGGCGGCGGAGCTCATCCACGACAGATAATTAAATTCCACATCGCGGGTATAAGCGCGGACGCGCTCTAACGGGTCGGCGAGGGACGGCGCGCTGGAATTCACCGCCCAAGCGAGCAGAGCCAACGCGAGGAAAATTTCCAAACTGCGTAAAATTTTTTGCGCCATGCGGTCATTATAAACGGGAAAGGTAGCGCGCCCGCAAAAGGGGCGCAACTAAAAGAATAAGTTCTGAAGATTTTTTAGCGGTTTTCTCCGTGAGTTCTGTGGTCTCTGTGGTTAAATCTTTTGGCAAGCCCACATGATGAACCGCTCCTCACAAAAGGAAGCGTGTTTTTAAAAGAATGACCTAAATAAAACCTTGACAAAAAAAGTAAGCATTTGTTATATTTATATAAATCAATCAAAAAATAACAAAATATATCATTTGAGTTTTGAGACTACATGAACAAAAAAACTTCCTCCGTTGCGCGAAATGTAGAAATTTTAGACTACCTAAAAGAGCGTCACGGCGCCGCCATTGACGAATTGGCGCGTCAATTTGGCGTTTCTCACATGACCATTCACCGTGAATTAAACAAGCTGGAAGCGGCGGGACTCGTCCGCAAGAAACACGGCGGCGCGCTGCTCGCCTCTCAAACAGATTTGGGCGGGCAGGCAGCCTGCGCCATGTGTAACAAGCCCGCGCCCAGCAACACGGTCTTTTTGTTGCGCCAAAAAGATGGAACGCAAACCAGCGCCTGCTGCCCGCATTGCGGACTCATGCTCTACGCGCAACGAAAAGATTGGCAGGCTTTCGCCACAGATTACCTGCACGGTCATATTGTCAGCGCCGCGCAGGCAACCTACCTGCTCGGCAGCGATGTGAAAGTCTGTTGCGTTCCCAGCGTGTTGAGTTTTGGCTCGCGCGCGGACGCGGAAAAATTTCAAAAAGGTTTTGGCGGGACGCTTGCCAGCATGAACGAAGCGGCGCGCGCCCTGCATGAAATGATGAAACAAATTCAAAAAGGAGATTGAAGAATGAAAAAAATTTTGTTTGTGGTCTTGTTAGGAGCGTTGTTTTTAAGCGCCTGCGGCGGAGCGGCTCAACCCGACGGCGGCGCAACCATCGCCGTCAGCGAAGCGTGGGGGCGACCCTCTCCAAAAGAAGCGGCGGCGGGCGCGTTCTACATGAAGATAAAGAACAGCGGCAGCGAAGCGGATACGCTGCTTGGCGCAAAGACAGAGGCTTGCGGCATGGTTGAATTACACGAATCCTATATGACGCAAGAAGGCGCTATGGGGATGCGCCCCGTAGAAGGCGGCGTAATTGAAATTCCAGCGGGCGGCGAAGTGGAGTTGAAAGTTGGCGGGCTGCATGTCATGTGTATGCAAAAAAATGACGCCATGTTTACTGTCGGAAATAAAATTGCGATAACGCTCAAATTTGAAAAAGCGGGCGAAATTCCCGTCAGCATAGAAATACGCGAGCAATAAAGCCAACGCCGCCGAAAGGCGGCGTTTGTTTTGTTCTTGGGGTAAAATCTTTGCCATGTTCAAACGAAACTCCACCCCTACTGAAACAAACGCCCCCGCCGCGCTGGCGGTTGAGCGCATTACCTCTGTGCTGGGAGCGGGCGTTATTTGGCAAGGCGCTATCAACGGCGCAGGCGGCGTTCGCATTGAAGGCGCGTTTGAAGGGCAAATTGCGCTGCGCGGTCTGCTGGTCATTGGCGAAAGCGGGCGCGTCACCTGCCAAAATGTGCGCGCCAATACCGTTATTGTAGCGGGCGCAGTGCGCGGAAACATCACCACGCAAAAATTGGAAATTCGCGCCAGTGGGCGCGTGTGGGGCGATGTGCTGACGACAGCGTTTGTAACCGAAGAGGGCGCTTTTCTGCGCGGACAAATTCGGATGGAAGAAAGCGTGGATTTGGAATTAGAACCCACGCCAGAGACCACTCCCTCGGAAGCGGCGCAAGCCGAAGAAATTGCCTCCGCGCCAGTCCCTGCCCCCGCCGAAGCCGCCAAAAAGAAAAAGCCCGCCGCGCAATGAGATACCGCGATTTGCAAATTCAGACGCAGCGAGAATTTCCAAACAATGCGCGCAACGCGGGCTTTGGCTGGCTGGTTCGCGCAGGATATTTAACGCGCGAAAACACGCTGACGGCATTAGGCGAACGCGCCATAGCGCGTTTGCAAACTCTGCGGGGCGAATCAAATTGGATGGGAAGAATCGGCTTGCCCGTCTTGCAAAGCGGCGCGGAGATTTTCTTCCCCATGACAGGCGGGGAAATTAATCTGCTGCAATGCTCAACCTGCGGCAAATTTTGGCGGGCGGATTCCGCGCCTCTTAATAAAGAAGTTTTTTTGAATGACGCGCCGCTGCCCCTTGAAAAAGTTTTTACGCCGGAATGTCATAGCATTGAAGCGTTGGCGGGTTTTTTGAAAATTCCAAAAGAACGCACGGCAAAGGCGTTGATGTTTACGCGGAAAGCGGATGGGCGTTTTGTGTTTGCCGCCGTGCGCGGCGATATGACGTTGAGCGAGTTCAAGTTAAAGCAAGCCGTTGGCGATGCGCGGCTGGCGACTGCGGAGGAAGTGACGCGAGCGGGCGCGGCGGCGGGCTATGCCTCGCCCATTGGATTGAAGGACGCGCTCATTGTTGTGGATGATTTAATTCCGCGCTCGACAAATTTAGCGGCGGGGGCAAATGAAGCGGGCTATCATTTTTTGAACACCAATTACGGGCGCGATTATTCCGCCGACCTTGTAACCGATTTGATTCAAGCAAAAGACGGCGACTTGTGCGCGGATTGCGGCGGGACGCTGCGCGAATCTGCGGCGGCGCTTTTGGCGAACGGGCAAAATTTGTTTGCCCCGCAAGTTTTGTTGGCTCTGGCGGAGACGTTTCACGATGATAAAGGTTTGACTCTGCCGCAGGACGCCGCTCCGTTTGAAATTTATTTAATGCACGTTCCCGGCAAAGAGTTGGATACGCTGGCGGCGGCAAATGATGTGTACGAGCGCCTGCTCCGCGCCGAACGGCGCGTGTTGTTTGATGACCGCAACGAGCGCGCCGGAGTCAAGTTCAATGACGCAGATTTAATGGGCTGCCCATTGCGGATAACAATTGGCGAGCGCGGATTAAAAGAAGGCAAGGCGGAAGTTAAGACGCGCACAGGCGATGGCGCGTCAGCCCTCATTGCCCTAGACCAATGCGAGCAGGTTTAATCGCGAGGTCTCTTGTTTTTTGCCTCAATCGCAGTATACTGAAAATGCGCCCGTAAAAAATTGCATACCAAAAAAAGACGGAAGCCATGAACTCAAACGCCGATTCCTTTAATGGTTTATCCAAAGCGTTCCATTCAATGAAAGAGTTAGAACCCGTGTTAAGCGCGGCGCTGCGCGAAGTTCAAAATACATTGCGCTGCGAAGGCTGTTCCCTGTGGCAGGTGAACGAAACCGAGACGGAGGTTGTTTGCCTCATTGCCGAAGGCAATGCGGCAAAACCCTTGCAGGGAAAATCTCTGCGGGCAAAAAAATTCTTCGCCGCATACCGCAGCGCGTCTGGCAGGTTAAGCGTTAAAGATGACGTATATGCGTCCAAATGGCTGGACGCAAAAGCCTACCAGAGTCATTTCAACATGAGTATTCGTAATCAAATTGGAGTCGCCTTAGAAGCGCGGGGAGATTTACTAGGCGAATTAAATTTCATTAACAAAATAGGGTTGGGCTTTACGGCGGAAGATTATCAATTTGCCAAAGCAGCCGCGCGCGCCATTGCGCCCGCCATCCAAAACACACAACTATACGAAGAGCGCCGCCACACGGGCGAGCGTCAAAAACTGCTGACGCAAATCAGCGCCCACCTGCACCAAACATTAGAACTAGACGAGCTCATCCCGCGCATCTTTGCGGAGGTTAACAAAGCCATCAACGCGGAGGCGCAATCCATTTGGCTGGTGAACCAAGCCGAAGACGCAATTAAATGCCGCTTCGCCAACGGCCCCAGCGCGGAGCGCGTCACCGGCATTACCGTGCCGCTCAACGCGCCGAGCATAGTCGGCGCGAGCGTCTCCAAACAAGAATCCATCATCATTCAAGACGCGCAAAATGACCCGCGTCACGCCAGCGCGGTGGATGAATCTACCGGCTTTGTGACGCGCTCCTTAATGACCGTGCCGATGGTCTTGGAAGATAAATCCATCGGCGCAATTCAAGCCGTCAATAAACGCGATGGAAAACTATTCAGCCAAGACGACCTAAATCTCTTTCGCTCCATAGCGGATAGCGCCGCGCTGGCGGTGAACAACGCGCAACTGGTAGATGACTTGCAGCGCAGCTATGACCTCACCTTAGACGCGCTCTCCGCCGCGCTAGATTTGCGCGACAAAGAAACCGAAGGTCACTCGCGGCGCGTGGTGGAATACACTGCCCGTCTGGCAAAACAAATTGGGATGGATAAAGACGAAATAAAAAACGTGCGGCGCGGCGCATTAATTCACGACATTGGAAAAATTGGCGTGCCGGACGCAGTTCTACTTAAACCCGGCGGATTAAATGCCGAAGAGCGAAAAATTATTGAGCGTCATCCCCAACTGGGACACGACATGCTCGCCGATATTCCCTACCTGCAAGAGGAAATTCAAATTATATTGGCGCACCAAGAAAAATGGGACGGAACGGGCTACCCACGCGGATTGAAAGGCGAAGAAATTCCGCTGGGGGCGCGGCTGTTTATGATAGCCGACACCTTTGACGCGCTCATCTCAGACCGCCCCTACCGCAAAGGCGTTCCCTACGAAGAAGCCCGCGCCGTCATTGAGCAAGAATCCGACAAGCAATTTGACCCGCGCGCCGTGCAAGCCTTTTTAGCCGTGCCGCCAGAAGAGTGGGCGCAGATTCGAGCGCGCGTCATGGCGGACATTTCCAAACGCAGAAAATAATCAGCGCCAGCCTTAAGGACGCCACGAAGGCGCATACCAGTCAAAATCTGTAGAAAGCCCCGGCGCTTGCAGCATTTTCGTCTCCAACGTAGCGAGATTGACCGCAAATAAATGCCCGCCGGAAATAGAGGTCGTTTCCTCCACCAGCAAAAATTGACCGTTCGGAGAAAAAACCAACCGCCCCACCGTCGTTCCACGATACGCCAAAGAAAGTTTTGCGCTCTCGCGCAAAGCCACATAAACCTCCGCCACAGGCTCGCCGTTATTAAATGAGCTGTAATGATTAAACGCCAGCAGCGTTCCATCCGGCGACCAAACCATGGGGTACACTCCGCCGCCCAAAAACTGCGCCACGTCCGCAAGCAAGCCGCCCTGCGCGTCCAATATTTTGATGGCGTGCGTCTGCGCCGCGTAATCAAAATCATCATAAGCAAACACAGGCGCATCCGGCGCGGGCAACAACGGATTCTTCGTCTGCGCCGCGTTGAACATCGGCAAAGCCGCGCCATCGCTGGCGCGCGCCGCGTACAAACTTCCAGCGCTCACCGCCGGGCGCAACAAAACCGAATCTTGAAACCAACCATCCATCACATAGGGTCTGCCCTCCGGCGGCAATTCCTCCGAAATTTTTCGCAAGCCTGACCCATCTGCGCGGATAACATACGCCTCCTCCGCGCCATAGCCATCCTGAGTCCGAAACGCAAGAAAAGCGCCATCCGGCGACCAAAACGGCGGGTCTATATATGGAAATTGAGCAATAGAAGTCCACGACTGATTTTGCGGGTCAAACAGAAATATTTTTTGCGGCGTGCCTTCTGCATTATCAGGATAGGCAAACGCGGCGATTTTTCCATTGGGCGACCAATTCAACGCGGCGAGCGTGAAGCGCAATTCAAAAGGAACGCCAATCTTCTCGACGGGCGGGCAGGTTGCGCCATCCAAAATACACGCGCCGGAAAATTTAACCAACTCCACCTGCTCGCGGTTCTGGCGCGGCTGCAAAAAGAAATACAACTCGCCCATGTTCGGAACATCCGCGCGCGGCGTCATCAAAGGTTGAGACTCTACCGGCGTGGGCAGGTTCGCCTGCGGCGCATCGGCGGGCATAACAAAAAGAGAATCATCCAGCGGCAGGTTGTAGAGAATACTTTCCACCATGCGCTCGGCTTGCAAAGCGTTAGAGCCGTCTTTCACGCCGTACTCTTGCAACTTCAAAATGACCGCAGTCGCGGTATCCAACCACAGTTTCCACGAGGGCGCATGGTTATTAACGTAAGTCCATTCCACCGCCAATGCCTCGCGTCCGGCGATGGTTTCTACGCCCAGCGGCTTAAACGCGCCCTGATTTTGAGCGTAATTATAGGGGAACATCATCTCGCTCAGCGGCGTGCCAATTTGCCCCCACATCTGCTCTGGCGCGGCAGCGTGGTATGGCGAAGATTCGGTCAAGCCGGAAGTGAGGTTTACGTTGAAATTAGTCTGCCCATCGCTAAAACGCAGAGTCTTATCGGCGGGGTTGGTTTCATTGGTCAATACAACCTTGTAGCGATTCTTTGTCGGTTCAAGCCAAATTTGCTCGCGGTACGTCTGAGTAACGCCCTCCGCGCCGTACCAAGTAATCACACCGCTGGCTTGCAACGTTTGCCAATGGGCGGCGCTTTGGCGCATGGCTGCTTGAATCTGCTCTGAGGTGGAATCCATGTTCAGGGTAAGCGAATCCATTTGCGGGTTGAAATAAGAGGCGGGCTGCGTCGGCGCGCCGCATGAAAATAAAATCAAAGCGGATAGTAAAATCAAAATTCGTTTCATAGGTTCTCCTAAAACAAAAAATCCCATCGTTTTCACGATGGGAAAATTGTAACAAGAAATTAGAGCAGGCTACGGCGTTGCGGTTGGCGTTGCCGTAAAAGTGGGCGTGGCGCTCGGCGCGGGGACGGTGACGGTGGGCGTAGCGCTCGGCGCAGGGGCGGTGACGGTAGGCGTGGCGCTCGGCGCAGGCTGGGCGGACGCCGCGTTGTAGAGGATGGGCGCAACCCAAAGCGCGCGGTCTCCGGTAGATGCGCCAGTGGATAAGACCGTGAGGATGAATTTCACGTCTTGCCCAACCAGAGAGGTTAAATCCACTTCGGCGGCGTAGGTCTGCCCTTCGTAGCGTTCCACAAAAGCCCATAACGTGTTGATGGACGAGCTACCCGCAATGGAGTAATCCAATCGAAAGACAACATAGCATTGAGACGCGCCATATTCACAGTTCACGGTGGCGCGGAATTTGTCTCCGCTTTTGACTTTGTAGGCGGGGTAAATTCCTTGAATGTAACCGTTGCTAACGTTCTGCGGGAAGGTAAGTAAACCTGCGCGCGCATCGCTAGCGCCGTTTTCCAACTTGGAGGGCGCGGTCACGAATACAAAGCCACGGCTATCGCCATCTGTGCCCGGGCAGGGTAACTCTCCGGCGGCGCTGTACCATTTAGCGGCGCAGACGTTGGCGACAAAATCATAAGACGCGCCGCTGACAGGCGTAATGGGCGTGGCGGGCGTGGAAGAGGTAGGCGCGGAAGTGGCTGGGGTGACGGGCGTTCCCGCAACATTAATTTCAACCCAGAAAGATTTTGTTCCCGCTGAGCCAATGCCAAAGGGAACATTGGTGTTGTTCTTCAACTTCCAATAACCGCGATATAAACCGGCGTTGGCGGGCGCTTTGAGGCTGACGGTGATGTCCACTGTTTGACCGGGCGCAACAGAGGTTGGGATGAGCGCGGAATCCGGTCCGCTCATCTTTTCGCCAGAATCAAAGAGCAGGCTGTAATTGTTCCATGTGCAAGTTCCCACGTTCTTCAAGCGCCATGTTTTTGTAAATGAGGCGTTGGGCTGAAAGCTAGCGCCGTCCGGCACGGTCACATCGGCGATGAATTGCGCGCGGTCACATGCGGCGGGAAGAGACGTGACGGGCGAAGTGACGGTGGGGGTCGGCGGCGTGCCGGTGGCGGTGGGAACAACCACGCTGCCGCCCGCGCGCGAGAGGATGGGGTTTACCCACAAGGCGCGGTCATCTACGGGCGAGCCATAAGCGGAGACAACCAGAATAAATTTCACATCCTGATTCGCCAGCGAGCTTAAGTCGAGGTTTACGTTATAAACCAGCCCTTCGTATTTCTCGCGGAAGCTCCAAAACGTGCGGACGGGGTTTGAGCCAATTTGATAATCCAGCCGATAGGTGACATAGCAGTTGGTCGCGCCATATTCGCAGCCAATGGCGGCTTGAAATCTATCTCCGCTTAATACGCGGAAGGCGGGATAGGCGGCTTGAATGTAGCCGTTGGTGACGTTGTTTGGAGCAAAGAGCAAACCGGCTTGCGCGGCTTGAATTCCATTTTCGGGTTTGGGCGCGTCTCGTTTAATGCCGTAGCCATTGGCGCTGCCTTCGCTGCCGGGGAAACTCAACGCGCCCGCGCCGCCAGACCATGCCGCAGAGGCGGCGTTGGCGGTGAAGTCGTAGCCTGTGGCGGCTGCGCCGGTGACGTAGATTTCCACCCAGAAGGATTTATCTGCGGTGGAGCCAATGCCAAAGACGCCGCCGGACGCGCTTTTGAAGCGGTAATAGCCGTAATAATGGCCGGCGGAGCTGGGCGCGGTCATATCCACGCTGATGTCCACCGTTTGACCGGGATTCACGGTGACGGGCAGCGCAACCGATGCGGGCGCGCCCATTTTTTCTCCGCTATCGAAGACGAGCGAAACGTCTGTGGTTGCCCACGCGCAAGTTCCAATATTTTTAATCCGCCATGTTTTTTTGAAGGCGCTGCCGGGCGCAAAACTTGAGCCATCCGGGATGGTCACATCCGCGATGAACTGCGCCCAGTAGCAAGAGGCGGCTTGCGCGGGCTGCGGCGCGGCGGACGGCGCAATGGAGAAGACCATTGCCGTGAGCAGCAGCGCGGCGAGCATTTTTGAAAGTAATTTCATTTCTTCCTCCGTAATAAAATCAACGCGTTGTTATGACGCGAACAAGTCGAAAAAGTTCCTTTTGACTATACGCCAATCAAGTATAACTTTTCTTAAGGGAATGTTCAATCTATTTACAAGACAATTTCATGGTAAATTTTTCCCCCATTAAAAAGCTAGGCAGCCTAACGGCTGCCTAGCGCGCCAAAGCGAGGAAAACGTCTTCCAGAGTGGCTTCGCCCCGCTCTATTTTTTCAATGGAAATGCCGCGGCTGGTCAGCAGGGCGCGCAGGGCGCTTTGTTCTATGCGCTGACCAATCACCCGCAGGTGGTCGCCCGCCAAGCCCACTCGCTCCACGCCCGTTAGGGTTTGTAGCGTTTCCAATCCTTGTTCCAATGGACGGGCAAAGACTTCCCACACATCGCCGGTGATGATGTTGCGTTTCAAATTTGTGGGCGTATCCATTGCCAGCAATTTTCCGTCTCGCATCACGCCCACCCGCTCGCAGTATTCGGCTTCGTCCATGTAATGGGTGGTGACTAAAACGGTTACGCCGCTTTCGGCGAGTTGGTAAATTAAATCCCAAAAGGCGCGGCGGGCGGTTGGGTCCACGCCGCTGGTGGGTTCGTCTAAAAAGAGCAGTTTGGGTTCATGCACAAGCGCAATGCCCAAAGAAAGCCGCTGCCGCCAGCCGGTGGACATATCGCGGGTGAGGGTTTTTTCGTGTCCATTCAAGCCGACTAAGTTCAAGGTTTTTTGAATTTGCGCCTTATCGTTTACGCCATATACGCCGCCGTAAAAAGTTAAGTTTTCCCATGTGGTTAGGTCGTCATAAATCGCAAACTTTTGCGACATATAGCCAACGCGCAGGCGCACGGCTTCGCTTTGCGTAAAAACATCATAGCCTAGCACTTTGGCTTTTCCGTCACTGGGTTTCAGCAAGCCCAACAACATGCGAATAGTCGTTGTTTTGCCAGAGCCGTTGGGTCCAAGATAGCCGACAATCTCGCCGGGCTGCACGTCAAAGCTGACGTGGTCCACTGCCACAAAAGTTCCAAAGTGGCGCGTAAGGTTTTGTACGGAAATTACGGGTTCTGTCATTCTAGCCCTCGTTAGCGGATAAAGAGATGAAAACGTCTTCGAGCGTTGGCGGGATGATGCGTAAATCTTGCAGGGTTGCGTTGGCTTTTTGAATGGCAAGGGGAAGTCGCGCCGCGACTCGCCCCGCGGCATTTTCTTTGACCCGCAGGTGAAGTTTATCCCCGAACGCTGCCGCGTCCTCCACATCTTCATCTTGATGGGCAATCTGACGCAGCGCGTTCAACGGCGCGCCGCGCAGTTCCATTACGCGCCCGTTGAGCCTTGCCCGCAAGTTGGAGGGCGCGTCTTCCACAATAATTTTGCCCGCCTTCATAAACCCCACGCGATGACAGCGCGAGGCTTCATCCATATATGGCGTGGAGATGATGACGCAAACGCCATCGTTTTCTGCGGAGACTAATTTAATCACCAGCTGCCAAAAATCCTGACGGGTGACGGGGTCCACGCCAGTGGTAGGTTCGTCCAGCAATAAAACGCGCGGGCGCGTAACAAGCGCGGAAGCCAACCCTAATTTTTGCTTCATGCCGCCAGAAAGCTGACCAGCGCGGCGTTCGGTAAATTTATCCAAGCCGACAAAGCGCAAAATTTCCATAGAGCGCGGCAGCCATTCTGTTTTAGAAAGCCCGCGAATTTCGGCAAAAAAGCGAATGTTTTCTAACACGGTTAAATCTTCGTACATGGAGAAACGCTGCGAGAGATAGCCAATATTTGCCCGCGCAAGTTCCGCCTGCTTGCGAACATCCACGCCGCAAATTTGAATTTCGCCCTCATCGGGCAGTAGCGCGCCGACCAGCAGCCGCAGGGCGGTGGTCTTTCCCGCTCCGTCCGAACCGACCAGCCCGTAAATTTCTCCGGCGCGAACATTTAAGTTTACGCCGTCCACCGCGCGCGTTTCGCCAAAGTATTTTTTTAAGTCGTTCGCTTGGGCTAAATAGGGATTCATAGTTTTTGCTTTAAGCGCCTAGTGAAGAAAGGTTACGTCTGCGGGCATTCCTATTTTTAACTTTCCATCGGAGTCGTTCACTTTTAATTTGATGGCGTAAAACGTGGAGCTGCGCCCCTCGGCGGTTTGCACGTTGCGCGGGGTAAACTCGGCTTGGTTTGCAATTTGAATCACAGCGGCGGAGAAGATTGCATCGGGGAAGGAATCCACGCGCACTTCGGCATTTTGCCCTAATGAAATTTGACCGTAAAGATTTTCCGGCACATATACGGTGATGGAAATTCCGCTCAAATCCGCCATAGTTAGCGCCGCCGCGCCGGGCTGCACAAACTCGCCAGGTTCAATATTGCGCGTTAGCACAATGCCGTTGATGGGCGCAATAATTTTCAATTTGGAAATTTGCGTATCCACAAGGTTCAAGTTGGCTTGCGCCTGCTCAACCGCTTTTTGCGCCTGCTCTGCGGCAGCCTGCGCCTGCATGTAGGCGCTTTCAGCGGCGGCAACGCCGGTAGATTCATCGCCCGTTTGCAATTTTCGCAAGCGGTCTAACGCCGCGTAATAAAGTTCCTGCGAAACGGAAATATTGGCGCGTAACGCCAGCACATCCGCCGCCGCTTGCGTGTCGAGCAGCGCGGCATAGGCTTTTTCGGCTTCGTCCAATTCCTTCTCGGCGGCGTCTAAAATAGACTCGCTGGAAGTTGTTAAATAATCATCGCCGCTGCATCCATAAATCAAGTTGGTTAAATGCGGCTGGTCTTTTACGTCATAGCCTTGATTCGTTCCGCAATGTGTGCGGTTGTATCTTCCCACTGGCGCGTTTGCGTCCGCCGATTTTTGCGCCAAATTGTCCACGTCCTTTGCGGTGAGGTATGCCAGACGCGCATCCAAGACGCGCGCTTCCGCTTGCAAAAACGCGGATTTTTCCACGGAGAGGCTGGCGGCGTCTAGTTGAGTTTTTGCGTCCTGCCAAGCGGATAGCGCCTTATCCACTTGATTTTGCGCGGCTTGAATTTGCTCGGCGCGGCTAAAATACCAGTCGGGCTGCTCAAATTGATTGGGGTCTTTGGAGAACCAATCTTGCACGCGCGTTTTTTTGTCTTGCGCCAGCGCCGCTTCTAACGTCATTTGATATTGACTCTTGGCGGCATTTAACGCGCCCTGCGCCGATTGCGCGCCCGCCTTCGCCGCTTCTAAATTTGCGGCGGCTACGGCGCGCTGCGCTTCCAGCAGGGATGGGTCTAGCGTCACCAGCGGGTCGCCCGCGCTGACGCGCTGCCCCTCCTGCGCTAAAACCGCCGATATTTTCCCCGCCGTTTCCGGCGAGACATTGACGATGGTCGCTTCGATAGAGCCGGAAGCGGTTATCTGTCCATTGGATGAATCGGTCAAAGTTTGATAACCAAGATAAGCCAGCGCGCCTAGCGCAATGACGATGACCGCGATGCGAATTGGTAGAGGGGGAAGTTTATGTTCCATGAGGAATCTCCAAGTTGGGAAGTTGAGTTCAGGTTGAAGGTTGAAGGTTAGTCCAGGCGTTTTCTAAATCGCAGGGCGGCGGCGCCCATAATGACCACGCCAAAAATAATGAGCGCAATAATTTCATTTTGAATGGGCGCAAAGCCAACGCCCTTAATTAAGAGAGAACGAATGATGGTCAGGTAGTAACGCAGCGGAATGGCATAAGACACAATTTGCAAAAACTTTGGCATTGCCGCAATGGGAAAGAAAAAACCGGAGAGGAATATCATTGGCAGGTTAAACATCATCACCGTCATCATGGCTTCTTGCTGCGTATTCGCCAGCGTGGAAGCCAGCAGCCCAATTCCTAAACTGGACATGAGGAACAAGCCCGCCGTAAAAATAATGAGCGCGGCGCTGCCGCGTACCGGCACGCCAAACCACCAATGTCCAATTAACAATATTTCAGCCGTTTCAATAAATCCCAAAATAACGTAAGGCAGCAATTTGCCGACAATCAATTCCCACGAGCGAATGGGCGTGACGATGAGTTGTTCAATGGTGCCGCGTTCGCGTTCGCGCACAATGGTCGTGGCGGTCAAAATGGAGGTGATGAACGACAAAATCATGCCGATGACGCCGGGAATGTTAAAGTAGGCGCTGTTCAAATCCGGGTTGTATAAAACTTGAGTGCGAACCTCCACCGCCGCAGAGGGAGCGCCGCGCCCGCTGAGCAAGGCTTGCTCGCCCGCAATTTTGGTCGCATAGGACTGCCCCACCAGCCGCGCCGTAGAAAGCGCGGTTGCGCCCACGCTGGCATCCGAGCCGTCCAGCGCCATGAGAACTTGAGCGTCTCCCTGCTGCTGACGGCGGGCGTAATCTGGCGGGATGACCAGCGCCACGCGAACTTTGCCCGCTTCAATGAGCGCGTAATATTCATCCTGCGACTCTACGGAATAATTCAGCACAAAATAATCGGCGGCGCGGAAGGCGTCCAAGAGAGCGCGAGATTGAGTAGTTTTGCTTTGGTCCCAGACCGCCATGGAGATATTTCTAACGTCAGTCGTGGCGGCATATCCAAGTAAAAATAACTCCATAATGGGGATGATGATAATCATCGCCAAGGTGCGCGGGTCGCGGAAGATTTGAACAAACTCCTTGCGAATAATAGAGGCAATGCGAGAATTAGGCATACAATCTCCAAAAAAGGTTAACTATTCTTTCAAAACGCCGCGCAGAAAAACGTCCAAGTACGCATCCGCCGCGTTTTTGGGCATTAATTTTTCAATGACAGAATTGGAAATGACGATTTCTGTCATGTAATAAGAAAGAACCGTTCCAAAGAACATACGCATAAACAAGGCGGGGTTCGTAACTCGCAAGCCTTTTTTTGCTTTGAGCGTTTTTTCAAACACAGGCAGCACATGAGGGGCAATTTCTTTTAACAGCGCCGCGCCGTGTTTACCGTTAAATTCGACCATCTCAATAAACATCAATTTGATAAAAAGCGGGTCTGCGCCCAGCGTCTCTAACGTAATGTGAAAAGCGCTGCGTAAAAAATCCTCCGCCGTCTCTCCCTGCGCCGCCAGCACGGCGGGGAGAATTTTTTTGTAGGGATGTTTTTCTAAAATCACCGCCTCAAAAATTTCATCCTTGCCAGAGAAATGATTGTAGATTCCGCCCAACGCCAGACCGGCGCGCTCGGCAATTTGCCGCATGGAAGTGGCGTGATAGCCGCGTTCTAAAAAGAGTTGAATGGCGGCTTCTTCCACAGCAAGGCGAGTCGCTTCGCCTTTGGAGAGAGATTCTTTTGGAGGCATAAATTTCCTAATTTATAAAAAATGAACGAACGTTCGTTTATTTTACGCAAAAGAAAAAATCTGTCAAGAGATTCTCGCTCCTCAAAGCCAAAAGATTTACCCCCAGAGACCGCCGAGCGCGCGGAGAAAACCGCTAAAAATTCTCTGTGAACTCTGCGCGCTCTGTGGCTAATTCCTAGCCCGTTCTTTTAAGCGCTCTGCCCAAAATTAGCGCTTTTTTATTCGGTCATCGTCTTGTATAATGAAGGCATGGAAACCCCCGCCCCCGCCCCACAACTAACGCCAGAACAAGCAGCCGCAGCGCGCGAGCAGGAACGCAAACAAAAGCAGATGATGGCGGCTCTCATTACCGGAGCCGTGATTTTCCTTGCGCTGCTCGGGCTTGCCATTTACGCGCTCTTACAGCCCGCAACGCCCACCGATAAAATCCGCGATATTTTCATCATCGTAGTCGCGCTAGAAACGCTGGTGATTGGCGTAGCCCTCATTGTGCTTATTGTTCAACTTGCCAGCCTCATTAACCTGCTGCAAAATGAGGTGCGTCCCATCCTCAACGCCACCAATGAAACCGTAAACACACTGCGCGGCACAGTGACGTTTTTAGGCGAGGAGGTCATTCAACCCGTGATGCAACTCAGCGGTTATTTGGCGGGCTTAAAACGTATGTTAGAATTGCTAGGAATAAAAAACAAGTAAGGTTTATTAAACCTTAATGCTTTGGACTACTATTACAAAGGAGAAAATACCATGTCAGACCATGATGAATTTGGAGCCTTTTTGGTTGGCTTTGTAGTCGGCGGGCTTACCGGCGCAGTTGTCGCTTTGTTGTTTGCCCCGCAATCCGGCGAAGAAACCCGCGCCATCATTAAAGATAAATCCATTGAATTGCGCGACAAAGCGCAAGTGACCGCAGAAGAAGCGTATCGCCGCGCCGAAGAAGCCGCGCAAGCCGCCCGCGCCCGCGCCGAACAACTCGCCGCAGAAGCGCGCCAGCGCGCCACCGAGCTCAGCGGCGAAGCCCGCGCCCGCGCCGAACAACTCGCCGCAGAAGCGCGCGAACGCGGCAAGAGCGTCATTGAAGCCGTCCGCAGCAAAAAGAAAGACGGCGGCTCCCCCACCCCCGCATAAAACAAAAAAGGCTTGACGCGCGTCAAGCCTTTTTTTGCGCTTATGTTTATTCAAAACTTTATGCGGGTTTTCTTTCGCCTGCTCTACCATCCCTTTGCCTTTGCGTATCATTTCGTCTCGGTCTTTGTTTCCTTTGGGCAATGGGCGCAATGGACGCGGGAGAGTCTTCCCTTTTTAGAAGGAAAACGAATCCTTGAACTGGGGTTTGGTCCCGGAGATTTGCAACGCAGCCTGCTAACGGGCGGGTTTGATTCTGTTGGGCTGGATGAATCTCGCCCGATGATTCTGCTCGCCAAGCGCAAGCTGCCCACCCGTCCAAAATTGACGCGCGGAGTCGCGCAGCGACTCCCTTTTCCCAATCAATATTTTGATTCGGTTCTCGCCACCTTTCCAAGCGAATATATTTTTTCTTCGCAAACATTAAGCGAGGCGCGGCGGGTCTTGCGCCCGCACGGCAAATTTGTGGTTTTGCTGGCGGCGTTTCCAAAAAATATTTTTTTGCAATGGCTGTATCGCGTCACCGGCGAAAGCCCATCTGCCATGACCGCAGCGTTGGAAGAAAAAATCCGTCAGCCGTTTGAGACTGCCGGATTTTTGACCGAGATGCGCTGGGTAAATTCTAACGGGGCGCGGTTGGCGCTGTTGGTGGGGATAAACGCCTAATCTACGGTTAGCGTTTTGGAGAGGTTTCTGGGGAAGTCGGGGTCAAAGCCGCGCATAACGCTCATGTGATAGGAGAGTAATTGCAGCGGCAGCACATTGAGCAGCGCGGCAAAGTGGGCGTTGGATGTAGGGATAACAATGAGGTCGTCCGCATTGGCGCGCAGGCGCCGGTCTTCTTCCGCAATGACAATGGTGCGCGCGCCGCGCACATTCACCTCGTTAATACCGCTGATGATGAGGGGCGTATCGTTGGGGGCGGCGGCAAAGATGAGCGGAAAGCCTTTACTGACGGCGGAAAGCGGTCCATGCTTAAACTCGGTGGAGAGCATTCCTTCGCAATGGGCGTAGGTAATTTCTTTCAACTTTAATGCGCCTTCCAGCGCAATGGGGTACGTTGCGCCGTAGCCAAGACAATACATATCGTTCCAGTCGTTAATGTCGCGGGCTAAGGTTTCCACTTGCGCGGCGACCCTACTCAAGGTTTCGTCCATCAAATCGGGCAGACGTTCCAGTTCTTTTACGTCCCGCCCCGCCATGCGATAGGCAAGATATAAAAATGCAATGACTTGATTGGTGAAAGTTTTTGTGGCAGGCACGCTAATTTCGTAGCCGCAGCACAAAGGCAGACAAAATGAGGTGGCTTTGGTGAGCGTGGAGCCAACTACATTGGCAAGCCCGTAACACGCCATGCCGCGCTCTTCGGCGGCGTTGAGCGCGTTTAGCACGTCCTTTGTCTCGCCGGATTGACTGACGAAAAGCCCCAGGTCTTCATAACCCACAGCGGGCGCAAATTGCGAGATGAATTGCGGCGCAAGCGTTGGGACGGCGACCTTGCCCGCAATTTGAGAAAAGTAAACCGAGCCAAGCAGCGCAGCATGGTAACTTGTTCCGCAGCCGATGAAAAATAAATGACGGGCTTTTTTCATCTTCTCCAATAATGTTTCCACTTCGGCGCTGCCTTCCAACAAATGCAATAGTTCCCGCGCCACTTGGGCTTGCTCGTGAATTTCTTTGAGCATAAAGTGTGGGTAGCCGCCTTTTTGCACGGCTTCCATTGTGTCGGTCACAGTCTCTGCGCCGCGCTCGATAATTTTTCCGTCTTTGACGGAGCGCACTTCCACATGGTCTGCCCAAAGGGTGACAATTTCTCCGTCTTGCGGGCGAATCACTTCGCGGGTCAGCGGCAGCAGCGAAGGCAAATCAGATGAAACGCAGGTGAAGCCTTCTCCGAGACCCACAACCATGCCAGAGCCTTTTTTGAAGGCGTAAAGTTTATCGTCTTCGGCTTTGCCGATGACAAAGGCGTAATCTCCTTGCAGGTCGCCATAGGCAAGACGGATGGCGTCAATAAATTCATAACCGCGATTGACGTAACGCTCCACCGCATGGACGCAAGTCTCGCCGTCATTTTGCGAGCGCACGGTCATGCCCTCGGCGATGAATTGCTCGCGCAGTTCGGCGTTATTGACGACATTGCCATTATGCGCGCCGACCATATCGCCATCCGAATCTAAATGCGGCTGGGAATTAATTTGAGAAGGCTCGCCAAAGGTTGCCCAACGCAGTTGGGCAATGCCGCGCTGCCCGCGCATCTCTGCAATGTTGTACTTGGCGGCGACAGAATCTACTTTGCCAACATCTTTACGAAGGTCGATTTTTCCGCTGTTGAGAGTCGCCGCGCCGACAGAGTCGTAACCGCGATAGGTCAGCCGTTCGGCGGCGGCAATCAGAATGGGACCGAGGGCTTCTTCTTTGTTCGTGACGTATCCAAAAATTCCGCACATGAAAGTAATTCTCCTAATGTAGCCATAATGTGTTGCGCGCCTAGTTTATCTTAAACAGGCAAAGACGGCGCAAGGCAAAATTCTAGTAAATGGTTTAGAATATCGCTACTGAAAGGATGTGGACTCATGATTGGCGAACCTGTTTTAGTAATGCTAGTAGAAGACAATTTGGACCACGCCGAGTTGGTCATCCGCACCTTGGAAGAACATGCGATAGCCAACAAAATTAAACATTTTTCAGACGGGCAAACCGCGCTGGATTATCTTTTTAGACGCGGAGAGTATGCCCGCCCGGAGGATAGCCCCCGCCCCCACATGATTCTGCTAGACCTGCGTCTGCCGCGCGTGGATGGTTTGGAGGCGCTGAAACAAATCAAAGCGGAAGAAGAGTTAAAGAATATTCCCGTCATCATCTTGACCACTTCCGAAGCCGAGAAAGATATTGCCCGCGCTTATGACCATCACGTTAATAGCTATTTGGTAAAACCAGTAGGTTATGAAAATTTCAAACAGTTAATGCAAGACCTGGGCTTTTATTGGTTGGGTTGGAATACAAACCCGCGCATTTAATTTTTTAGACGTTCTCTATGAGCGAAACATTCAACAATATTCTTTTAATAGAAGATGAAAAAGCGCACGCGGAGTTAATTCAACGCGCATTTGAAGACGAGGGCGCGCGCTACCGCATTACGCATGTCGCTTCGCTGGGGGAGGCGCGCGAAAAAATTCCGCATGAAAATTTTAATCTCATCATCGCAGACTGGCGGCTGCCGGACGGCGAAAGCATGGAGTTGCTAACCGCGAAGCGCGGAAAAATTTTAACGCCCATCGTCTTAATGACCAGCTATGGCAGCGAGCGCGTGGCGGTGGAGGCGTTAAAATCTGGCGCGTTGGATTATGTAGTGAAGTCCCCTGAGTCGATGATGGATATGCCGCACATTGCGGAGCGCGCCATTCAGCAATGGAACACGCGCGCCGAGAAAGCGCGCATGGGAGCGGCGTTGAGCGAGAGCGAAGCGCAATTTCGTCTGTTGGCAGAAAACGCCAGCGATATGATTTCACGCATGACAACGGATGGGCGTTTTCTTTATATTTCTCCCGCCTGTCAAACCATTTTGGGATACGCGCCCAGCGAGTTAATCGGCGCGCGCTGTTTCAAATTTATTCACGCGGATGACCTACGCGCCATCAAAGCCGCGTTTCAGGTTCAACCGCAAAACAAAACCTATATTCTCTCTTATCAAGCCTTAAAAAAAGATGGAACTTATATTTGGCTGGAATCTTCCGCGCGCCCCATTTTTGACGAGAAAACTCAAACCGTGATTGAAATTCAAACCTCCTCGCGGGATATTACCGAAAGGAAACAAGCCGAACAAGATTTACGCGAAGCGCACGAACGCCTGCAAGACGCTTACAAAAAAACCATTGAAGGCTGGGTGCGCGCGCTGGACTTGCGCGACAAGGAAACCGAAGGTCACACGCAGCGCGTGACGGAATTAACTGTGCGGGTGGCGCAGCGGCTTGGCTTTGCGGAAGAAAGTTTGGCGGCGCTACGGCAAGGCGCATTGTTGCACGATATGGGCAAGATAGCCATTCCAGACGATATTCTGCTTAAGCCCGGACCGTTGAATGAAGCAGAATGGGAGAAAATGCGCCAACACCCCATTTACGCATACGAAATGCTCCTGCCAATTTTGCATCTTCAGGATGCGTTGGAAATTCCCTACGCTCACCATGAGCGCTGGGACGGCAGCGGCTACCCACGCGGGTTAAGAAAGACAGAAATTCCTTTATCGGCGCGGTTGTTTGCAATTGTAGATGTTTGGGACGCGCTGCTCAGCGACCGCCCCTATCGCAAAAGCCTCCAACGCAAAGAAGTGGAGCAATATTTACGGGACAAGGCGGGAATTTTATTTGACCCCGATTTGGTGGCGCGCTTTCTTAAGATTGTAAAAGAATTATCCGTTTGATTCGCTTTGCGGCAAAGTAAAGAAAAAGGTTGCGCCGCGCCCTTCTTCGCCTTCCACCCAAATTCTGCCCTTATGCACTTCAATAATACGCTTGACCAGAGCCAGCCCAATGCCTGTGCCTTCGCTTTGCGCGTCTAGTTTATTAAATAAGCCAAACACGCGCTCAAGGTGTTGCGCGGCTATGCCCATGCCGTTGTCGCGGACATAAAAAACGGGCATATCGTTTTCAAAACCCTGATGTCCAATTTCAATGCGAGGATTCTCGGCATTGCCTATAAACTTTGCCGCGTTGTCTATTAAGTTTTGAAAGACTTCAAATAAACGGCGGCGGTCTCCGTAAACAGGCGGCAGATTGGGCGCAATAAAAACTTCAATAGGTTTCTCGTGAAGCCGCCCATAGAGCAACTCTATTACTTCGCGCGTTAATTCGGCGACATCTATCATTTGATGCGGCTCGGTAATTCTGCCAATACGAGAAAGGTTTAGCAAGTCATTTAATAACGCCTGCATTTTATCGGCGGCTTCGGCAATGCGCGTAATGTCTCCCCGCAGACGGGCAGTATTTCCGCTGGCGGCGCTTTTTTCTAAAAACCCTAGAAAGCCCTTAATGGTAATGAGCGGAGATTTTAAGTCATGCGAGACGGTGTAAGTAAAACGTTCTAGCTCGGCGTTTTTTCCTTCCAATTCGTTAATTAAGCGCTCACGCTCCACTTGCACAAATTTGCGCTGAGTAATGTCGCGCACCATCACCACCGCCGAGTCGTTAGAGATGGCGGAGATGCGCGCCTCGTAAAAGCGCGCGCCGCCCGCTTCAAGCAGTTCATATTCAAAAGCGTGCATTTGGCGCGTTTCCACAGCGCGCCGCAAGGAAAATAAGGTTTGCTGCGCCACGGTAGCAGGCAATAGCTCTTGAATATTTTTCCCTATAAAAAAAGAGGGCGGGAAGAGCGGCTGTGATTCGGCGGAGGCGAGCATATCTAAAAATACGCCGTCCGCCGACATTTCAAAAATCATATCTGGAATGGAAGAGAGGATGGCGCGCATTCTTTCTTCGCTTTCACGCAGCGCCTCTTCCGCAATTTTGCGCTCCGCCAGCTCCTGCTGCATTTGCTCGTAGAGGCGCGCGTTGTGAATGGCAAGCGCCGCCAGCGCAGCAAAACGTTCTAGCAAGTCAATTTCTTCTTGCGTAAAGACGCGCGGCTGATTGAGAATAGAGACGACCACAACGCCAATGACTTGATTTTCCACCCGCAACGGCACGCCTAAGGCGGCGCACAAGCCAGCGGTCACAAATTCTGGCAGGCTACCCTGCCAAGCGGAATAGTCGTTGACGACAATCGTTTTATTTTGCGCCCACACAGTTCCAGTTAAGCCCTCATTTCTTTGGGTAATAGTCTCGGTATATGACTTCATTAAGCCAACGCCCACCTCTTGCCGCATGGCGGAGTCATCCGGCAAAATCATTTCAATTGCGCCGTGTTCGGTGTGGAGCAGTTCACAAGCGCGGGTGAGGAGAACTTCCAAAAGCGGGCGCAGTTCGGAACTATTCAGCAAACTTAAAGCCGTCTGATTTAACGCGGAAAGATAATGCGTCTGACGTTGAAGTTTTTCTTCCGCGCGCAAACGCTCTTGCAGTTCAGTTTGCGCGGCGCGCAGCGAGAGATTCCAATCTCTGCCGAGTAAATAGACGAGCGCAGCCGCAAGCGTTAAGACGACCATCAAGTCGCGGGCGTAATTCCACGCGGAGGAATACTGCGCGGGGCGCGCCCCGCTATATTCCAACATGGCAAAATAGGCAATGGAGGCGAGACTCGCCGCCGTCACCGAAAGAGAAACGCGCCAGTTGAGCAATAAACTGGCGAGGATAATTAAGATGATGTACGCCACCAAGGATAAATCGCGCAAGCCATCTGCGGCATCAGCGAGGACGGTGAGTAAAATCCAAACGCTGATGATTAAGAAGACTCCGCTAAAATTGACATAACCGCGACACGCCATCCACCAAACGCCCCCAAAGATAAACATCATGGCGCAAAAGGCAATGACCGTTGGGTTAATGCCCACCTTCAAAATCAATACGCGCTGAAAAACAAGCGCGCCCAACAAAAGTATTGCCAGCCATGAAAAACGAATTAAGAATATGGCTGCGCGCGTTTTTTTCTCATCTTCAAATAATGTTTTTGAGAATAAGCTGCGAGTCCATTTTGCCATAAGTTAATTATAACTGCGTACAAGTAAACCGCGCCCGCAAGTTTTGTGTTGCGGGCGCGGTCTTCCTCTTGCGCGGGAGAAAATTTACTGTGAGTCGTCCACGACGTATTCGTCGTCAATCTCGCCGTCTCCGTTCAAATCTACGCCAAAGTAAATTCCCTGCGGATTGGCGCTGTTCCATTCGGCGTAATTGATGTAAACCAACGCGCCTTCTTTAAGCGCAATTTCTTCGGCGGAAAATTCCTCTTCAACTTCGTCTGTGATGCGCGTCATGTAAAAATTAAACGCGCCTTCGGCGTTCAATTTTTCCGTGTTGATGAGCAAGTCTCCGGCTTTATCGTCCAACACGGCGGTAATCGTTCCGCCGCCGAGAATATCTGCGCCATAAACTTCAAAATAATAATCGGCTTCGGCGCTGGGGTTTTCAATGCCAAAGATAATGCTAGGCGACTCATCCGCGAGGGTTTCATAAGAAATCATGCCGTCCTTTGGGTAAAAGTAGGCAACATCCACTTGACCGGGGGTGAGGTAAATTTGCTCTACGCCAATGCTGTAGCCGGGACCAATCAACATGAGGTCGGTGAGGGTTTCTTCTTCCAGCGCGCTGCCGTCAATGGTAATAGTGATATCTAAGTGAGACGGAACAGAATAAATTGGCTCAGGAGCGTTCATGCTGGCTGCCATGCGAAATTCAGCGTAAGAAGCGCCTTCAATTTCATTGATAATTTTTCCATCCACATAGCCTAAACGGCGACCCTGCTCGTCTGTGATGAGGATATGTCCTTCGCCATCCAAAAAGATTTGGTTCATGGGTTGCGCGGCGGCGGCGACTTTAGCGCCGCCCACACGCGAATATTCTCCCGCGCAGAAAGGACAGTCTTGAGGTTGGAGGCGCGCGGAGGTGGGCGTTAAATCCAAAGTTTGAGTCTCGGCATTGCCCGACCAAACGTCCGATTCTACTTGCGGGTTGATGGAGGTTTCATACGTCCATGAATTATCACGCGAGTCGATAAAGAGCTCGCGCTGTTCGCCCGGATAGTTGTTATCGTACACGAGGATGGCAAACAAGCCTTCGCCTTTGTCTTCCACGCCAAACGGGGTAATTGCGTGACCGCTGCCTTTGTCGTCATAAATGCCAATGGTGTAGGTTTCGCCGTCCGCTTGCATTTGCTCCACAATGGCGAGAATTTCCATCGGGTCGCCTTTGATGACGCTAGAGTAAGTGGGCGATACGGCTTGTGTTGCCCACCAGTAGGCAAGCTCGCGTTGCAGCGCTTCATCGTTAATGTCGAGGTCGCTGGCGAGCGAGCCGCCAAAATCGGCGGGGGAAATTTGGTCGGTATACATCATCAAGCTCAGCGCCGCCATGCCTTCGCAATGACCGCCCGCCATGGCGCCGTTAATTTGTTCCATCCATTGTTCGGCGGGCGGCGTAAGGATACATTCATTGCCGTTGATGTCGGCGCAAACTTGGTCGCCAAACATGCGGCGCAGTTCGGCGGCGGTTAAGTTGGTGACGGGCAAGTCATCGCCGTAATTAGGGAAGCTAAAACCGTTTTGCTGAGGGTCAAAGCCCAATTCATACACTAGCTCGCCGGGTTGACTAGCGGGTAGTTCGCCGCTTTGTTCGCCGTCCGCAGGCGCTTCCGTGACGTAGGATTCTTCGGTGGCGTAGTCTTCCTCCGCGCCGTAGTCGTCTTGCGTCAAATCGCCGCAGGCAGCAAGAAAGAGCGTTGGAATGAGCAAGAACCGTAAAAATTGTTTGTGTATCTTCATTTGATTCTCCTATTGAGATATTTGACGTGAAGAGCCAGCCCTTTTAAAAATAATACCATATCTATCTTATTTTCTTCGGCGTAAATTAAAAAAACATGTACAATGCGGCATTATTTTCTTAATAAGGAGAAAAAATGTTGAAAAGATTGCGCGAACCTGTGAATAGTTTAACGCATTGGATTGGCGCGGCGCTGGCGCTCGTCGGGCTGGTTGCGTTGCTCATTGTGGGGTGGAGCATCCCCGCCAAGGTGATTTCCCTTGCCATTTATGGCGTGAGTCTTGTGTTTTTGTTTTCAGCAAGCGCCACCTATCACATGGTGCAAGTAAAAGATAAGGCGTTAGAAGCTTTCCGCAAGGTGGACCATATTGCCATTTATGTTTTAATTGCGGGCACTTATACGCCCTTCTGCGTGAATGCGTTTGACGGCTTTTGGAAGTGGGGCATGTTGAGTATTATCTGGTCGCTTGCCGCCATTGGCATTGGCGCAAAAATTTTTGTCATCCACGCGCCGCGCTGGCTTAATGCGGGCATCTATTTGGTGATGGGTTGGCTCATAGTCGCTGCCGCAGGAGAAATTGCCGCGGCGCTGCCTGCGTGGGTATTGACGTGGCTCATCATTGGCGGCGTGACATATACGCTGGGGGCGATAGTATACATCACCAAAATTATGAACTTTAAGCCGGGCGTGTTTGGCTTCCATGAAATTTGGCATATTTTTGTTTTGCTCGCCGCCGCCGCTCATTATGTGGCGGTGATGGGCATTGCTTTGTAGCAACGTAAGTAACATAAATAAAAAAAGCGGGCGGCAAAAGCCGCCCGCTTTTTTTGTTAGATGACTGAATTTACGGACAAAGCGTATAGCTCGTAGTAACAGCCGCCGGGCTGGATACATTCAGCGCGCCGTCGCCAAAGGAGTTTAATCCCTTAATGGCAATGGCTGCCGTTCCAGCATTTAAGTCATAGCCGCTTGTTTCGTTGCTGTAGGTATGCAAGCAGAGGATGGTCATTGTGCCGGTAGAAATACCGGAAACGCCCTTGCTGGTTGTAATGGCAACATCTTGCCCATTCATCATGGCTTCAATATTGGAGAGCGAGACCGTTCCCTTGATGTTGAATACAAGACCGTTATCGCCATTGTAGAAGAAGAGGCTTCTGCCATTCATCAACAAGCTCTTGACGGTAGTTGCGCCGCTGTTGTCAAACACCGCGCCGTTTTTTCCATTCCAGCTGGCGTGGATGTTGGATGCGGTGATAGCGCCATACGTCAGCACATATACGCCGTTGCCATGATTTTCATTGAAGGAATTTACGCCAGAGATAGTCACGTTTTGCGGCAGCAGCGTGTTGTAATTATTTTTGATATACACGCCGTCTTTATCGCCGGTTGCGCCGTTTTTCTCTACGGTCAAGTTGGCAAGCGCTACCGCGCCGCGAGAGTCTATAACAATGCCTTCTTGCGCGTTGCCGTAAGCGCGGGCATATCCCAACAAAGAAACGCCTTTCACAGCGGCGGAAGCGGCATCGTAATTATCCAAGTTCAAACCGGCTGCGCCGTTCTGATTTGCCAGCGAGTTAGACACAGAAATAACGCCATACGATACAACCATTAACCCATTTTTGCCGTTTTCGTTAAAGATGTTTGTTCCGGCAAGGGTCACATTTTGCGGGGTGGTTGTGTTTCCGTTGGTGTTATTGACGTACACGCCGTCTTCTGAAACTGTGCCGTTGGAGGAAGCCGTCAAATTAATTAAGGCAACCAGCCCGCGACCATTAATATATAAGCCGTACTTTCCGTTATCTGCAAATCTTCCGTACCCAAGCAAAGACACCTTGCCATACAAGGGGTTGGTAGTGATTGCGCCATCCACATAGTTATCCATGTGCGCGCCTGTTCCCGCGTTCAAAGAAGCGGTAATGTTATAAACCGTCACCGTTCCGCGACTCAAAATATACAAGCCGTCTAATCCATTATTTGTAAAAGAGTTTACGCCCAAAAGGCTGACCGCTTTTTGCGACACAAATTGATTTTGAATGGAAACGCCGCTGCGGAGAAGAGTTAATCCGTTATTTTCCGCCGTGACATTGGACAAAGAGACGATGCCGTTGCTCAAAATGTCCAAGCCTTCTTCTGCATTTCCGCTCACATTGGCAAAACCGGTTACAGTCACATTTCCGACCCCGGCGGCGGCATTTGTATTGTAGAGCGTTGCGCCGTAGCCAAGACCCGATGCGCCATTGTTTACGGAAGTTAAGTTATAGACCAAGATATTTCCATCCGAGTCAATTCCCAACCCGGAGGTTTGATTGCCTCTAAATGAGTTGCTGCCCATCAGCGACACAAAGGCGGCGCCAACCGTTCGGTTCGTTTGAACGTTCACGCCGTCTTGCAACCCATTATTGGCGCTCAAATTCCACAAGGTGACGTTGGAATGGCTTAATATCTTTAAGCCAGTGGCGGCGTTGTGATTGAAGATGCCATAACCCGTCAGAACCACCGTTCCAGCGGACTGAACAGGAACAGCCGCAGAGTTTTCGTATCTATTTTGCACATAAACGCCATTGCCAACAGTATTTTCATTGGCGGTGACGCTCGCCAGAGCAACCGCTCCAAAGGAATAGACTTGCAAGCCAACTTTGTTGGCATTAAATATATTTACGCCTGTAACCGCTACGCTCTTCGCTAACACAACTAAACATTTTCCGGCGGAAACGTCACAGTTATCTAAATAAACGCCGTCTCCGTCATTGCCAATGGCGGTAGAGTTAGCCACTGAAATCGCGCCATGCGAAAGAACGTTCAGCCCATCGCCCTCCTGCGCCACAGCGGAGCCGTTATACATAAAGTAATTTACGCCAAGAATTGAAACGCCCAAAGACGTGGGGCTGCCGGAGTTTTCAATATGAACGCCATCCAACCCGTTTTCTGTGGCGGTCAAATTATTTAACGTGACCAACCCGCCAGAGACTACATCCAACCCAACGGCGGCGTTGCTGTAAAATATATTGCTGCCAGTTAAGGTGACGGGGGAAGCAAGCGCGCACGCGCCGCCGCTAATTTTGCAATTATCAATCTCTGCGCCGTTGAGAGCATTATTAGAAGCGTTAACGCCGCTGACCGTTACTGCGCCGTAAGATAAAATTTTCAAACCGTCGCCGCTATTGCCCATAAAATAATTTACGCCGCTTATCAACACGCCCAAATTTGTGGGGCTGGCGGTGTTATCTACGAACACGCCGTTGGCGACATTGGCGTTTGCAGTGACATTGCCGAGCGTTACCAATCCTTTGCTGGCAATCTTCAACCCATCAATTCCATTCTCATTAAACTGTTTCATCCCTTTCATGGTCACAGCTTTTGCAATGGAACTATTGGTATTGTTAATAAACACGCCATAGCCGGTATTCTTATTTGCCGAGAGATTGTAGGTCGTCACAATTCCATCGGAAATAATATTCAAGCCATCGCCCTCATTGAGGTTAAAAGCGCTGTTATTAACAATAACCGTGCCAATCCCCGTTCCCCCATTCGTATTATCCAATATTGCGCCAGACATACCGTTCGCTGTATCGGCGTTACTGTTAGAACTATTATTTACCGTCACGCCGTCTAACAAAATATTTCCATTTGTATCCACCTGCAAAGCGGCGGTATCGTTCGCCACGTCTTGATTAACGCCCTCAAACGTGATGTTCTTTATCGTCACCGCGCCCGTCCAATTAATGATGTGAATATAAGTATCAAAAACAGACGGCGCGCTAATGGATGTAACGGTTGGTCCCTCTGTCCAGCCGCCTTGCAGCGTAAGACTAAACGCCGCCGAAGTAGCCCAATTCCCCGCGCCGTCAATTTCCACATTGCTTCCGCCATCCGGCGCAAGATTAGAAATCCAAATTGTGCCATTGGCGGCGGGATGATACAGGCTGACTAAATCGGACAAGCTGGTGTACGAGCCAGAACACCCGCCCACGCTAGCCTTCGGCGCAATACCGGTAGGGCACCAAATGGGGTCCACCACCGCAATCGTTTCCGCAGCCTCCACAGAAGCCAGCGGCAAGGACTCGCCCGCATCATTGATAACGATAATGTCGGTATCGGGCGGAATTTGGTCTAGCGCCTCTTCTACGGGCGCAGTGGATTCTTCCACCGGCGCGGGTTCTACTACGGGCGCAGCGGATTCTTCCACCGGCGCAGATTCTTCCACGCCTGTGGATTCTTCCACCGTCACGCTTTCGGCGGGCGGCGGGGCGCCATCATCCGCCAGAGCGGGCGCGGCAAATGCCGCGCTCATCACCAGCGCCAGCAAAACCGCAACAGAGCTCAAAACCAATCGAAAATTTTTTTTCATTCTTTCTCCTTTACGAAAAACTACAACTATCCATACTATCAGCGGAACGCGCATCTCACGCGCTGCATTCTTTTATACGCGCTGTAAACTTAATTATACATACGCCTAGATGCGCAGCAAGACATCCCCCATTGCAATTGATAAACAAGTTTGCAAAGGGATGTTATTAATCATAAACAATTCTGATAAGAACTCCATCCCCCTTTTGTAAAACGCCTAACGCGCCATCCGTTGCGCGCGCCGCGCATGGGCGGCGCGGAAAATGCGCTCAAAAAAACCTTTGTAGCCGTCCGGGTCATAAAGAATCATGTAATCGGCGGGTCCATATTCTTCTGGCTTGAACATAATGCCGCCGTTCGGGTTAATTTCCAAAATATATAATTCGCCGCTTTCATTCATGCGAATATCGCAGCGCCCGTAGCCCGCGCAACCCATAGCAAGATAAAACTTTTTGGCAATTTCATGCAGACGCGCAACCAATTGCGGGTCGGTCACTTGTTTGAAGTCAAAGGGAACGTCATAGCGCCATTTAACATCCACATGCCAAAACTCTTCGTTGGGAGGAAAGACCAACTCGGCGGGCGGGTAGGCAAAGGGCTGGCTCAGGTCGTCCGGGTTATCCGTCACCAGCACGTTATATTCCTTGCCGACAATAAATTCTTCCATGCGAGCCGCGCCAAATTCCGCGCAGATGCGCGCCACTTGAGTCTTGACCTGCTCTAAGGTATTCGCCCGCGAGTCTTTGGTCATACCGGAGCTGGCGTAGCTCTTGGGGTGTTTCACCATGATGGGGTAGCGCAAATTCTGCGCCAATTTTTCGGCTTGCGCCACACTTTCTACATGATAGCCCTTGGCAAAGCCAACTCCGTTTGCCTGCGCTACGGCTTGCATTTCTTCGCGGGTGGGGTCAAAGCAGCGGCTATCTGCGCCGGTAAAGGGCAGGCGCAACGCTTCCAGCGCTTGCACAACTTCAATTGCCTGATACCCAATTTGCGCGTCCTCTTCATCCTCTATTTCGTAGCCTTCGCAGATATTCAAGAAAACATCGTATTCTTTTGTTTGCGCGAGCGCTTGAATTTTCTCCAATACGGGGGCGGTTAGCGTAACCATGCGCCAGTCAAAGTCTTTAAGGTAGGGCGTTGGGTCAAAATTTTCAATCGTTTCATCTGATAGCACGCATACTCGCATGAAAATCTCCTTGTGAACAGAATGGCGGCATTATGACATAAATTAACGCGCTGACAAGAGGAAAAAAACGGCTTGACAGAAATTAGGAAACGCTATAAACTAAATTTAGGATAACCTAAATTTTATGAAACATCGCGCAGCCACCCAATCCGCCCAGGATTATCTTAAGAAGATTTACGAATTAAGCGAAGGCGGGCAGCCCGCCAGCACCAACGACCTGGCGCGCTGCCTTGCCATTAAACCCGCCTCCGTCACCGGCATGATTCAAAAACTGGCGGCGGAAAAAACTCCGCTATTGGAATATCAAAAACATCAGGGCGTCACGCTGACGGCGGCAGGCAAAAAAGCCGCCTTGGAGGTCATCCGTCATCATCGCTTGCTGGAAACCTGGCTTGTGCAAAATTTAGGCTATTCATGGGACGAAGTGCACGAAGAAGCCGAACGCTTGGAGCATGTCATTTCAGAAGATTTTGAAAGCCGCATTGCCGCAGCGCTGGGAAACCCAACCCGCGACCCGCACGGAGATTTAATCCCCACGGCGGATTTAAAAATGCCCGCAGATGAGTCGACCCCGCTATCTGCGCTACGCCCGCCCCAATCGGCGGTGATTCAGCGCGTGGCGGCGCAGGATGTTCCCTTGTTGCGGCATTTAGAAGAGATGGGCTTGACGCCGCAAACCGCCATTGAAGTGACGGCGTACTCGCCCTTTGACCACAATTTGACCGTCAAGACGGGGCGCAAGTTGCACGTCTTGGGCATTGCCATTACCTCCAAAATTTTTGTCGCTGAGGCATAACATGAATCTTTATTTTATTGGCGCGTTCTTTGTTTTAATAGTTCTCGCGTTTTTGCCGCGTTTTGGCTTGCTAGCGCTTTACCAAAAATATCGCGCCGCTCAAAACCGCGAGCAGGTGGAAGACGCGCTCAAACATCTGCTAGACCGCGAGCAACAAGGGCGGCACGCTTCGCCAGAATCGCTTGGCGGGGCGTTGGATTTAGCGCGGGCGCAGGCGATGTCGCTAGTCGAAGAAATGGAAGCGCAGGGCTTAATCGAATCTCGCGGGGCGGAATTGCATCTCACCGCCGAAGGCGAGCGCTGGGCGCTGCACATCCTCCGCGCGCATCGGCTTTGGGAGCGCTACCTTGCGGACGAGGCGCGTATGCCGTTGGTGAAAGTTCATAACGAGGCGCAGCGCCGCGAACATTCGCTCACGGCGGCGCAGTTAAACGAGTTAGAAGCGGCGCTGGGACACCCCACTCAAGACCCGCACGGCGACCCCATCCCCACCCGCGATGGAAAACTCAACCCGGCGCAGGGAACGCCCATCACCGCATGGCAGACCGATAGACCGGCGCGCATCGTTCATTTGGAAGATGAACCCGCGTTGGCGTATCAACAGATTGTGGCGGCGGGTCTGCGCTTGGGGCAAGAGATTCGCGTCATCGAAAAAACACCCAGCCGCTACATTTTGAGCGATGGCGAAAATGAATATCGTCTGGCTCCGACGGTTGCTTCCAATGTGCATGTGGCGGCTCTGCCGGAAAGCGAAATGTTAAAGCGCGAAGCCATTCCGCTCTTTGAGTTGAGCTCGGACCAGCGCGCCGAAATTGTCACGCTGGATGACGCCGTGCAAGGTTTTACCCGCCGCCGATTTTTAGACATGGGGCTAACGCCCGGCGCGCTCATTTACCCCGAATTGCAAAATTTCTTTGGCGACCCGCGAGCGTATCGCGTGCGCGGCACATTGATTGCCCTGCGAAGAGACCAAGCCGCTCAAATTTGGGTCAAGCCTATTTAACGTTCAAACGTTCTAACGTTCTAACGTTTGAACGTTCCAACCTTCAACCTTAAACCTTAAACCTATGACACCTACCTCCCTCCCCACTGAACATTGCGAAACCTGCCCAGCCTTTACGCAACTCGAACAAATGGGCATCAAAGTCGGAAATTTTGACCGCGTAGTGGCGCTGGCAGGCAACCCCAACACCGGCAAGTCCACCTTGTTTAACACGCTGACCGGTTTAAAGCAACATACCGGCAACTGGCCCGGCAAAACCGTCACCCGCGCCGAAGGCGGCTATCAATTCAACAACGTGACGTATAAATTAGTAGATTTGCCCGGCACCTATTCGCTGCTTTCCGCCAGTCAAGATGAAGAAGTGGCGCGCGATTTCATTTTATTTGGGCAGCCCAACTGCACCATTGTTGTAACAGACGCTACCGCGCTGGAACGCAATTTGAATTTAGTTCTACAAGTGATGGAAATTACCGAGAACGTAGTCGTGGCGGTCAATTTGATGGACGAAGCCCGCCGCAAAGGAATTGAAGTGGACGCGCGCAGCCTAGCCCGCGACTTGGGCATTCCCGCTGTGCCAGTCACCGCCCGCAGCGGAGAGGGAGTTCACACCCTGCTGGGCGTTGTGGCGGAAGTGATAGAAGGCAGCATCCAAACCAAACCGCTGCGCGTGAACGGCACGCCAGAATTTCAAAAAGCGGTCAGCGAACTTGCCGCCCTCATTCAAACCAGCGCGCCGAATATTCCCAACGCCCGCTGGCTTGCCATTCGCCTATTAGACGGAGACGCGCGCGTGCAACAAGCCATCCTCAACGGAGAACTAAACGACATCGTCTCGCGCCAAACCCGCCGAGACGTTCAATTCAGTAAAAAAATGAGCGTGGAAGGAAGACAATAAAATTCACGCGCCATCGCCCAACACAGGAACGAATCTTATGGACAGCATTCAACCCAACGACATCTTAACCAAAGCGGAAGCGCTCCGCAACAACCTCTCCACCGGCTTCCGCGATGAAATGGTCAAATCGCTCTACGCCGAAGCGGAGCAAATTGCGCGCCGCGCCGTCAAAAGCCCCGCCGATAAAAAATACGACCTTGACCAAAAAATAGACCGCCTCGTCACCTCGCCCATCACCGGACTGCCCATCATGTTGCTGCTGCTCGGCTTCATCATCTGGCTGACCGTCTCCGGCGCCAACGCGGCGTCCAACGCGATTGCCTTCGTCCTCTTTGGAATAGGAAACGCGGGCAAAGCGCTCTTCCAACAAATTGGAATTCCTTGGCAGCTCACCGGCTTTTTATGGGACGGCGTATACCTTGCCCTCGCATGGGTCATCAGCGTCATGCTGCCGCCTATGGCAATCTTCTTCCCCGCCTTCACCTTTATGGAAGACCTCGGCTACCTGCCGCGCGTAGCGTTCAACTTAGATTGGCTCTTCAAAAAATCTGGCGCGCACGGCAAACAATCGCTCACGATGGCAATGGGATTCGGCTGCAACGCCGCCGGAGTGGTGGCAACCCGCATCATCGACTCGCCGCGCGAACGGCTGATTGCCATCCTCACCAACAACTTTGTGCCGTGCAACGGACGCTTCCCCACGCTCATTATGCTCGCCACCGTCTTTGTCGCCTCGGCGTTTTCGCCCGCGCTGACCTCCCTCATCGCCGCCGGAACAGTCGTAGCGGTGGTCTTAATCGGCGTAGCGTTCACCTTCCTCGCCTCGTGGATTCTCTCGCGCACCGTCCTCAAAGGCGAAGCCTCTGCCTTTACGTTGGAACTGCCGCCCTACCGCAAACCAAACTTTGGGCGGATTCTCTACACCTCCATTATTGACCGAACGATTTTTGTCCTATGGCGGGCGATGCAAACCGCCGCGCCCGCAGGGGCAGTCATTTGGCTGCTGGCGAACATTTCCTTCGGCGGAGAAAATCTCGCCAGAATCATCTCCAACTGGCTCAACCCCTTTGGGCTGCTGCTCGGCTTGGACGGAGTCATCTTATTGGCGTACATCATCGCCATCCCCGCCAACGAAATTGTTGTGCCAACTATGATGATGGTGTACATGGGCGCAGGCACAATGGTCAATGGTCCCGAATCGAATGCCGCCATTTACAACCTGCTGGTTCGAGATAACGGCTGGACGTTGCTCACCGCCGTCAATTTGATGTTGTTCGCGCTGCTACACAACCCTTGCGCCACAACCATTATGACCATCTACAAAGAAACAAAATCTTGGAAGTGGGCAACGCTCAGCGTGGCCATGACGCTCGGCGTGGCGTTTCTTGTCACCTTCCTCACCGCCAGCGTAGCGCGTTTATTGGGATGGGTATAGCGCTCGGAGTCCAAAATCTCCCGATTTTGGTAATAGAGCAAAAGTCAGGAGACTTTTGACTCCATAAAAAGCGCAGAGTTGCGTTTTACAGCGTTTCCCCTTGCCCACGCGGAAGGAACTGCCCGCCGCCGCGCGCGCCCAGCCAACGCGCTCCATCTACAATCAACTTGCCGCGCAAAAAAACTTTTTCGGGGTAGCCTGTTAAATTCCAGCCTTCATATAGATTGTAGTCTGTGCGTTGATGCGAAAGCCCCGCGCCATATTTAACCTTTTTATCCCTATCCCAAATAACAATATCCGCGTCCGCGCCGGGCAGCAATGCGCCTTTGCGCGGATACAACCCAAAAATTTTAGCGGGGTTGGTAGAGGTCAGCGCCACAAATTGATTGGGCGTAAGGTTGCCCGCGCCCACGCCATACGTCCACAAGATGGGCAAGCGGTCTTGCACGCCCGGCAAGCCGTTGGGGATTTTGGTAAAGTCGTCCCTGCCCAATTCTTTTCCGGCAATGGCAATCTCTTTACCTTCATAAAGAATCGGCTGGCTTCCATCAAAGAAAAACGGGCAGTGGTCTGTGCCAATGGTTTGCAAAATATTTTCACGCAGACCTTTCCATAACCGCGCGTTATCTTCTTTGTCGCGCATGGGCGGCGAGCAAATCCACTTTGCGCCGTCCGGCTGGCGCAAATTTTCCACCGTAAAAAAAAGATACTGCGGGCAGGTTTCGCCCATTGCTTTCACGCCGCGCTCGCGCGCATATTGAAGCATATCCACTTCGCCGCCCGCGTTCATGTGAACGATGTACACGGGCGCATCGGCTTGTTGCGCCATTGCCATTAATCGCAGGGAGGATTCCACCGCGCCCCACTTCGGGCGGGTATGAGCGTGCCATTCCGGGCTGGCGCGCCCCGCGGCAAGCGCTTCCGCAAGGAGCGTTTCTATCACGTCGCCGTTTTCGCAATGCGCCATGATTAACATTCCGTTTTCGCGGGCAATTTTCAAGGCGCGAAAAATTTCGCCATCGCCGAGTCGCAGCCGCCCGTTGTAGGCGCTGAATACTTTCAACGTGGAAATGCCCATTTGCATCAGGCGCGGAATTTCGCGCGCGGCGCGCTCATCCAAATGAGTTAAGTTCATGTGAAAGGAATAATCTATGGCGGCTTTTTCCGCCTTCTTGCGCCAAAGTTCTACGGAATATTCAAACCCTTTTTCTTCCTGCACAACAAAATCCATCACGGTGGTTGTGCCGCCAAACGCCGCCGCTTTATGCCCGGTGTAGTGGTCGTCCGATGAGACCGTGCCAAACATGGGCAGGTCAAAATGGGTATGCGCGTCCACGCCGCCCGGCAGAATGAATTTGCCTGTGGCGTCCACTATCTCCGCGTTGGGCGCCGAGAGGTTTTCTCCGATGGCGCGAATTTCTTCGCCTTCGATGAGAATATCCGCGCCAAAGGTATCTGATGCGGTCACAATTGTTCCATTTTTGATGAGGGTGAGATTCGAGCGCATTCTTTATCCTTTGATTCCTAGCAATGCCACCAATAACTCTGGCGGCAGGTCGGCGGGCGGCAAGTCGGCGTGATACATCTGACTATTTTGGGCGCGCTCGCGCAGGCTCTTCCAGAGCAGGGCGCGTTCTTCGCCATCTATCACAAGGTCGTTGAGCAATTTTGCGTTGAGCAAATATTCGCCGGTGGAGTAGAGGAAGGTGAGGCGTTTCCATTTGTCCGTCAAAATGGGTTGCGGGAGTTTTTCCAACGCGCCAATTTGAATTTTGTAATATTCTTCTTTGGCGCGTGGGTGTTCGGCTTCGTCTCGCAGTAAGTCGGCGCGGGTGGTTAGCTCATGCCCTAACACGGGCGCAATAAATTCAATGCGGGCGCTGCGCTCTCCAAATGAAGCGGGCTGATAAAAGGCGAGGTAATCTACCGCCACAACTTTGGGCGCGCTTTTTAAGGGAATGCGATACCAGCCCAATAACCGCGCAAGTTCCATGTCGCGCGGCGATTTCATCAACGCCACCAAAATCAAGTGGTTGGGCTTGAGCATCATTTACGCGGCTGCGCGGGCTTGCCGCTCGACGGGCAGCAGGCTGGCGTAGAGAAATTCGTTGGCAGGGACGGCGATGCCCGCCGCTTTTGCCATGCGAACTAAGGCGCCGGTCTGCGCTTCTAATTCGGATGGGCGTCCTTCCATCATATCTTTTTGCATGGAAGTCACCATACCTGCGGGCAGCGAATCCATGAATTGGAGAGTCTCTTCCACTGCGGCGCCGCCCAAATTTACGCCGCGCGCCAAGGCAACTTGCGCCACTTCTTCCAACACGCGGCGCAACAGCGCGCGCGATTCGGGGATGGCGCGAAAAACGCCCAACGGCTGACGAGTGACTGCGCCCATGCCGCTAAACGCGCAAATGAAGATGTATTTCTTCCACATGGCGCGTTCAATATCTTCGGAAATTTCCGCCGTCATGCCGTCCGCTTTTTGCAAGACGCGCAAAAGATTTTCGGCGCGGGCGCTGCGGGTTTTATCTAATTCGCCAAAGGCGAGGTAAGGCTCAACGCCCACATGCTCAATGTGACCCGCGCCCGCCACAAAGGCGCTAATGCGGCATAAGCCGCCCAGCACATGCGTTTGCCCAAAGGTTTGCCGCAGCGCGTCTAAATGTTCCATGCCGTTGAGCAGCGGAAGGATGACGGTGTTTTCTGCCATAAGCGGAATCATTTGGGTAATGGCGTCATTCAATTGCCACGCTTTCACCGCGAGAAGAATGACATCCGGCGCGGGCGGCGGGGAGTCTGTGGCATTAGCGGGATGAATAGAAAAATCTCCGAGGACGGAATCCACTCGGAGACCAGAATCTAAAATTGCCCGTAGGTGGTTTCCGCGCGCCACGAAGGTTACGTCTTCGCCCGCTTGCGCCAATCTTCCGCCAAAGTATGCGCCTACGCCGCCCGTTCCAAAGATGATGAATTTCATAAAGTACGCTCTCCTTTTTTTTCAGACGTAAAAGAGCGCGTAAATGTTACGCCGCGTCATGGTCTGGCAAAAGGGTTTCCACGTTGCGAACCAGAGGGAAGAGGTAGCCCAGCGCGCCGACCAAGGCGGCGAAAGCGCCGCTGGTAAAAATAAGCAGGCTCATGCCTGCGCCTGCGCCCGCGCCGACCAGCCCTCCAAATGAGGAGGACAGCGCGGAGGAAGTTTGCATGGCGGGTTCTAAAACAAAATCGGCGAGCGCTCCGGCGATGATGGGCGAGATGGGATTCGCAAACCATGCAATTAGGCGGCGGGCGGAGAAAACGCGCCCTTGCAAATCTGGGGCGACCTTTGCCTGCCAAATGGCTTGATTAGAACTATTGACCAGCGGGCTGATGAAGGCGCCAAGCGCCGCGCCAAAAATCCAGACGGGCAAACCGCCGCGCAGCCCCAAAATGAGCATGGCGCAGCCAGAGACGAACCATCCAAACAAAACGCCATGCGCGCGTTTTTTGAATCCGCCCCAGGCGCTCATGGCAAGCCCGCCTACCACGCCGCCAATGGCTCCGGCGGTTTGAACGCTGCCGAAGATGAGGCTATCGCTGTGGGTATGCGCGAGAATCATGGGTGCAAGTACGGCGTAGCCAATGCCGGTAAATAGGTTGCCCGCGAAGAAAATCATTTGCAGGGCAAGCAGGCTGGGACGCGCAAAAATATATTTGAATCCAAATGCCGCTTCTTGCAACATGCTGCCTTGCGCCCGCTCCCCTTCCGCGCTGCGCGGCGGGTTTGGAATGTGAACGAAGAGCAGCGCGCCCACCGCAAGGATAAAGGTCGCCACGTCAAAGAAGAGCAAGCCCGTCAAGCCCACGAGCGGCAAGAGCGCGCCCGCCAAGAGCGGGGCTATGACTCCCGGTCCGGCTTCAATGAGGGACATCATACCGTTGGCGCGGGCGTATTGTTCTTTGGGCAGCATCACGCTGATGGCGGCGGAGTAGGCGGGCCATTGAAAGGTCATGCCCAGCCCGTAGATGATGGAGGCGGCGTAGAGATGCCAGTATTGCAGCGCGCCAAAATATTGCAGGGCGAGGATTCCCAACGTGGCAAGCCCGGCGGCAAGGTCGCTGACCATCATCATCAATTTGCGGTCATGCCTGTCCACCATCACCCCGGCAAAGGGAGACATCAACAAGAAAGGCACAACAAAAAAGACTTGCATCACGCCCATTGCCAGAGCGCTTTTGGTTTGGTCATACATCCAAATGCTTAAAGCAAATTGACTCATGCTGCTGGCAAGCACGGAGACAATTTGCCCCACCCAGATGATGATAAATCCCGCCATGCCGGTTGGGCGGCGATTATGTATCGGCATGTTATAAGGTCAATTTGTAATACGGGGTAAGTAAGCAGCAGTAATACATAAGGTTGCTCCTGTTTATTCTACATAAATTTCAACGTGTTCGCCGTCTTCGTCATCCACCACGTCAATGATTTTTCCGGTAACGCCCAGCCGCAGCGCTTCCATCACGTTTGCCATATCCACGCCTTCCACTTCGGGGGCAAAATGCGCGCCAATTTTCATACCGGCGTCCACCAGCGCCAGCGGAATTTGAACGGAGGCTTTGGAACGTCCCGTTCTGGTATCCGTCACGCGGATTCGCAACCAACGCGCGCCGCCGCGCGCAGAGCCGGGCGGCATGGGCGGACGCGGCGGAGTGGGCAGCCCACGGCGGGTTTCGCTCAACGCCGCCAGCAATTTTGCGCCCTCGTCCGCGCTAATTTTCCCCTCTTCAATCATCTTCAAAATTTTCATACGTTCTTCTATGTTTGCCATCTGACGCTCCTATCCTATGAATACCTGCACATGCTCGCCGCCTTCATCGCGCTCATCCACATTAACAATGAGCGGCTCGGAAATATTCTTCGCGGCGGAAAGCGCCTCTAAAATCTGGTCTATGGGCTTGTCTTGCATAAAATCCCATGTTCCGCCAAAATTCTTAATCGCCCAAGCCGCCAGCCCCAAAGGCAGCGGAAACGCCAGCGTAATATGGCGGGGCCATTCATTTTGATGCGAGCGGTCCACATTCACATACAACCAACGCGCCGATTGACTGCCCGCGCTCAACGCAATCAACATTACGCCGAACAAAAACGGCATTGTCAAACAGAAGAACCAAAAATTTAACCCGCTCTGTTGCAGGGTGGCGTACATCCACCAAGCAATGAGAGTTGTAAAAATCACGCCCGCCCAAAGCGGAATCATGGCAAAACGTCTGGCGCGGCGGCGCACCTGCTCAAACTCCGGCGCGGCGGGTTTCTCGCGCCACTCCGGCGCATCCGCATCTGCGGACGATTCGGAAAGGATAACTTCCTCATCTTGAACGGCGGGTTCGTCCAGAGCGCGCATCAGTTGAGCCGCCTCCTCCGCGCTAATTTTTCCATCCGCCACCATTTGCAAAATTTGCTTGCGTTCTTCGGCAGACATTACGCCTCTCCTTCCAACGCCGCCAATAATTTTTCGGCGTCCTCGGCATTAATTTTTTTCTCTTGTAGCATTTTCAAAATAGCCAAACGCTCCTCGTCCGAGGCTTGCGGCGGCGGCGGCATAGGCACGCCTCCGCGTGAAACATCCCAATTCCAACGCCCCACCTTAAGAAAAGCGCCGCGCTTGCTTGCCTTGCGGGCGGCGTCTTCGGCTTGTTTTGCGGCGCGGCGCGTGGCTTGCTCCACCTGACGCGAAATGCGCTCGCCAAAGCCAGACCAATCCATGCCGACTCCGGCAAAGTTGCCAAAGTCTTCGGCGGAATCGCCCGCGTTGGATTGATTGGTGACGCGAATATCGCCTCCGGCGCTTAACGTCAAAGTGGGTTCGCCCTTGCCAAGTTTTACCACCCGCGCAGCGGATTCGTCATCACGTTCCACACCCTTCCATTCTACGTCCACGCTGTCGCCCGCCAGGTTAAGCGTGGCGTTGGCGCTGGGCGGCATCACCAGCAAAATATCATCGCCCGCGTGAATGTTGTAAGCCTTGCCCGGCTGCGGGTCGAGATACAAAACCACATCCTCGCCCACGTTTGCAATCACGCTTCCGCGCGCGTCCCGCAGCGCTAAATCATCAGCGGTGGCGTTTAAGGTGACGTCGCCGCTCACGTCTCGAATAGAAACATCCGCGCCCGCGCTCTGTATGATGACGTTGTTCTTCACGCGCTCAATGCTCACGTCATCTTGCGCCGCCTCAATGGTAACGGACTCCGCGTCCCGGATGGAAATATCGCCCTCCACATGCAGCAGAATGGTCTCGCCGCTGACGCTGCGAATAGAAACGTCTCCCTCAGCGGATTGAATGGAAACCGCGCCCGCGTCTCGAATGGATAAATCGCCGGTGATGGATTGGAGGATGACTCCGCCGAGAATTCCGCGCATGGCGGCGTCTCCTTCAATTTGATTAATGCTCACCGCCGCGCCTTTGGGAACGCGCAAAGAGAGGTCGTCTTCGCAAGAGATGTTGAGCGAGCCGTTGCCGTTTACGCACCGCATGGCGTCTTCGTCTCCTTTGACTAAAATATCCTCGCCTTCCCAGCCCACAAGGCTTAAATCACCGGCGACTCTTTCGATAATAATTTGCGGGCTGCGTCCTTCGGAAAATATTTTAGACATGGGGCTATTCCTCTTCTCCGCGCAATAGGCGGGTGGCTTCTTCTGCGGTAATCTTTCCGGCTTGTAAATCTTCCAAAATCGCGTTGCGTTGTTCCTGCGTCATTTCGGCGGATTCTTCCTTGCCGGGTTCGTAGCCCAGCGCGCGAATGACCTCATGCAGGCGGTTGCGAATGGTGGGGTAGGAGAGGTTTAACTCCTGCTCCATGCGGTTAATTTTTCCCTCGCAGCGGACAAAGGTCAGCACAAAGTTAACCTGCTCCGCGCTGAGGTTGGCAAATTGCCCGGAGATGAAATGTCCTTCCAACGCGGTGTCACATGCGAGGCAATGCAGGCGGGTAACTTCCAATTCCGATTGGCAGATAGGGCAGCGGGTAGGGGCGGGGCGCATAAGTTAAATCTCCTTTGAATTAATTGGGAAGAATCGCTTCTTCAATGATTGGCTGAACGGGGCGCGTAGCGTACAAGGCAAGGAAAGAGAGCGTAGCAAGCATTCCTACGCCGCCCGCAACAAACCATAATACTTGCGGTTGCGCGCTATCCAAAATAAGACCGGCAAGATAGGGACCCGCCGCAAAGGGGATGCCCCACGCAAAGCCGGAAACCGCCATGTAACGCCCGCGCATATCTTCGGGCGCAAAGGCGGCAACCAATCCTTGCGAGACCGGCGTAATCACCATCTCTCCAAGCGTGATGATGACCATTGCCAAAGCAAACAGCGCGTAAGTGGAAACGTAGCCGTACATGGAAAACCCGATGACATATAAAAACGAACCGAGCGCCATCATCAACATGGGCGGGTATTTGCGCGCCTGACGCGAAAAAGAGAGTTGCAAAAAAACAACCATGAGCGCGTTCAAACTGAGCAGCAAACCGTAGCCCGATTCGGGCGTTCCATGCGCGTCCCGCAGGTATACGCCCAGCGTGGTATTCATGTTCATATAGGTGAACACTTCAAACATCACCGCGCCCAGGAAGAGCAGAAACGCCGTGTTTTGAAAAACTTTTCCGTAGCCAATAAAAGTTCCACCCAGAGTCTCTTGCGGCGCGTCTGGATGGGGCTGCGGTTTTGTTTCGGGGATGAGGTTAAAGATGAGCGCGGCAGAAAGCAGCGAAATGAGCGCATCGCTGGCGAAGAGCCAAAGGTAGGAATAAGCGGCGAGCAATCCACCGAGCGCGGGACCAATGACAACGGAGAGATTAAACGCCACATGCAAAATTCCAAACCCGTCGGGGCGTTTTTCTTCGGGCAGAATATCCGCCACCATTGCCTGACGCGCCGGACCGGCAATATCGGTTAAAATTCCAATAAAGAACGCCAAGACAAAAAAGGCTTGAAAGGAATTGATTAACGCCATTGCGACTGTACTTAAAGCGGACGCCACCAAACCGAACAGAATAATTTTTTTGCGCCCAAAGCGGTCTGTGAGCGCGCCGCCCAATGCCTGCCCCACAAAACTGGAAGCGGCAAAAGCGGCAAAGAGTACGCCTACATCCGTCATTCCCACGTTAAATTTTTGAGTGATGTAAAGCGCGAAAAATGGAAAAAGTAAAGCGCCGCCCAGCCTGTCAATGAAAGTAATGGCAACAAGAATCCAAAACAGGCGCGGGTAGTCGTGGTAAATTTTGGAGAGATTTTCCAGTTTTTGCTTGAACAATTTAGCAACCTTTCAAGAAAGTTTTTATTTTCATAAATAATTTTACGTTATTTTTACTTTTTGTCAACAGTTAATTTGAATTTTCAATACAAAAATCAATATTATCAATTATCGTGGATAAAAAATTAACCCAAAGAATGGAAAAATATGCTACGCGCAGCCTATTTTCAAAACAACAAACCTGTCCGCACAGATATTGCCAGCGCCGATTTTGCGCGCCTCACCCGCAACCGTAACGGGCTATTGTGGATTGATTTCTCCGCAGAACCAGATTCTTCCGCGCTGCCCATTTTGCAAGATTTTGGATTTCACCCACTGGCGATTCAAGACGCGCTGCAACAAACCCATTCGCCGAAAATTGACGACTGGGGTGAGTATCTTTACATCGTCTTAAACTACCTGCGGATGACAGACGAATCCGCTGCGTGGGAAACAGACATTGACGAAGTGGATATTTTTTTGGGAAAAAATTACGTCATCACCCACCACGATTTTCCCATTGCCTCCCTGGATGGAGTTTGGGAAACCGCGCAGCGCGACCCGCGCTATTCGCGCGATGGCGCAGACCACCTGCTCTATAAAATTATGGACGCGGTAGTCATGGATTACATGCCCGTCATCGAAAAAATTGACGCGGAGATAGACTTCATCGAAGACGCCATCTTTGGCAACCCCGGCGGAAACACGCTCGAAAAACTATTCACACTTAAGCGCGCCCTGCTTGCCATGCGGCGCATTTTATTGCCGCAGCGCGAGACGCTCAACAAAATGGCGCGAGACGATTACGCTGTGATTGATAAAAAAGACCGCATCTTCTTCCGCGATATTTACGACCATCTGGTGCGCCTGCATGACCTGAACGAAAGTTTGCGCGACCTAGTCGGCGGCGCGTTAGACACCTACCTTTCGGCGCTCAACAACCGCATGAACGAAGTGATGAAAACGCTGACGATTATCACCACGCTGTTTATGCCGCTGACGTTTGTGACCGGTTTTTTTGGAATGAATTTCTTCGCCGCAAACCCGCCCTACGAAAATTGGACGCTGCCCGCTGTCTTTTACGCCATGCTGACATTGATGGCGCTTACGCCCGCAATGATGTATTTGTGGATGCGCCGCAGAACATGGGTATAAAAAATCCTTGACACAGAACAAGCGTTCGATTATCATTCATAGCACAAATGAGCGAAAATACGCTCAGGAGGCTTTTATGATGATGGTACGAACCAGCAAAGGACTTGGGGAACGTCACCGCCGAATTCTGGATTTTATTCAGGATTTTCAGCGAGACCATAAACACCCGCCTTCCATCCGCGAGATTGGCGAACACTGTGAAATTTCCTCCACGTCTGTCGTCAATTACTACCTCGACCAGTTGGAGAAAAAAGGCTACATTGAGCGGGACCGCAAAATTTCACGCGGGGTGCGAATTGCAAACGAAGCGCCCGCCAGCGAAACGTTGCGCGTGCCAGTCTGGGGCGTCATTCAAGCGGGCGCGCCCATCCCCATCCCCGCTTCTGATTTTAGTTCCTTCACCGCAGAGGACTCCGTAGATGTCGCCATGTCGCTCATGCCGTCAAAAGAAAAAGGCAAAGATTTATTCGCGCTTAAAGTGCAAGGCGAATCGATGATTGACGCAATGGTCAATGACGGCGATATTATCATCCTCAAGCCGGTGCAAGAAGCGCGCAATGGAGAAATGGTCGCCGTGTGGCTCTCTGACCGCAACGAGACTACCCTCAAATTTTTCTTCAAGGAAAAAGACCGCTACCGCTTGCAACCCGCCAACCCCACCATGCAGCCCATTTACGTCAATAAAACGGAGCCGCTGGAAATTAAGGGCAAGGTCGTGATGGTCATTCGCAAAATAGAACGGCAAATGTAAAAATAAAAAAAGACGGCTTTTACAGCCGTCTTTTTGATTCTATTTCTTCTTTTGGGCAGGCTTCTTTGCGGACGAAGCGCGCGTTTTTTTTACAGGAACAACTTCGGGCTGCGATTCTTTGTACGGGTCGCGCAAATTGACCGGCTTCACGCCCACGCCGCGCACGCGCAGGTTAATCATCTCCACGAAGACGGAGAATCCCATTGCGAAGTAAACATAGCCCTTTGGAATATGTTGATGCAAACCTTCTACTATCAGCGTAAAGCCAATGAGCAGCAAGAAACTGAGCGCAAGAATCTTGATGGTGGGGTGACGTTCCACAAACGCGCTTAAAGGTCCCGCTACAAAGACCATCACAAGGGCGGCGAGGATGACGGCGACAATCATAATGGCGATGTGTTCCACCATGCCAACGGCGGTGATGACGGAATCCAACGAGAAGACAATATCCAGCAGCATAATTTGCACAACCACGCTGATGAAATTTGCCGCCACTTTTGCGGACGCCGCGCCTTCTTTGCCTTCCAGTTTGTCGTGAATTTCATGCGTGCTTTTCCATAACAGGAACATGCCGCCCACGATGAGGATAATATCTTTCCCTGAAATTCCGATTTCGGCGTGGTCGCCAAACCATGGGATGTGAAAGAACGGCTCGTCGAGACTGATAATCCACGAGAGGGAAAGCAGCAGCAAAATGCGCGTGATGACCGCCAGCAGAATGCCGGTGGTGCGCGCGCGCGGCTGGTCTTGCGGAGGCAGTTTGCCCGCAAGGATGGAAATGAAAATGACGTTATCCACGCCCAACACGAGTTCTAATGCAATTAAGGTGACAAGCGCAATCCAAGACTCTGGCTGAGCAATCCAACTAAAATCCATTGTCGTACTCCTTGATGAAAGAATGGAACTTATCGAAGATAAAATTGATAGCCACGAATTTAACGAATTACACAAATTCTCTACAATTCGTAAAAAAGCGTTAACCGGTATCCGACAAAAATCAGAGAGCCTTATTTTAACGGCTTTATGTAAATTTGCGTGGAAAATAAAAAAACTGGGATTTGGGGCGAGAATGGATTAGGTAATTAGGAAAGAGGTAATTAGGTAATTAGGAGATAGGTAGAGAGTAAAATATCGCCATGAAGAAAATTATCCTTTCCCTGCTGGCTTTGATTCTCTCCGCTTGCTCTGTGACGTACCCCGCGCCCTCCGCAACTCCAACTCTGACTCTCGTCCCGACTTTCACTGCAACGCTAACTTTTACGCCATCACCTACCTCTACGCCAACTTTTACGCCCCTGCCGCTGCCCCCCATCGAGACCGTGCCGTTTAACGAAAAGACCTACCGCAACCTCCCCCAACTGGACGTAGAGGCATTTGTCGCGGAGACGGGGCGCATCCCCACCCCCCAAGACATTATCGAAGCCTCCAAACTGGGCGACAACTCTCCCTTCGCCTCGGACGCTACTATCGTGGGCTTTGCGCCGGGTGAAAACAAAAACGGCTCGATAGTGATGGATCCAAAGGTCAAGTTGGACAAAGACGGAAAAGGTGGCACAACTGCCGAACTGCCGATTACCTGGGAGGCGGTGAAATTGGTTAATGCCCAAGAGATGATACCGGATGGATTTGAGCAAGCAGTAAATAAGAAAACTGGAAAACAAGCAGATCAGTGGTTGGCTTTGGTAGGGAGGGGGAAGGCGCCAAGCGGAGAATTTACTTGGGTGATGTTGACGGGAGGGGAATTTTTGTTGGGGGATAAGGACAAGGGAGTAGAAGCGAGAACGGATGACTTTCTCAAATGGACGCGGGGCGAGGGGGCGATGCTGATGCCGATGACTAGGATGGTTGATGTTGGAAATGATAAAGACGTCTTTGGGTCAGTACAGGCAAAATGGACGGCAAATGGTGGCTTTAACAACATTCCTGGGGAAGGATACAAACAACTGGAAGAATTAACGAAAATGATGAGCAGGTTAGATTTGACAAAACCAGAAGATTTAGCCCAATTTCAAGAATTTTTGAATAAACACTATCTCTTTATGGGCAAGACAGAAGACCAGTTTATCCAGATAGTAGAGTAGTTGCGGGGGCGGGGGCAAAGCGGTAAAGTAGAGACATGAAGAAGTGGGGAATAGCCGTATTGTGGGTTGTGCTAATTATCGGAAGCGTGCGAGAGGTAAGAGCGGGGGCAGAGAACTGTGTTGAGGTTGAGGGAGTTGAACTTTGCACTGTGAATACCAGCGGGTGCATGGGAGAAGTGGGAGTATATTGCGATTATGTGACAAACAAGGCTACGGGCGCAACCACATACTTTGAGACGGGGACGGATAACCCTTTGCCGGTACCGGGCGGATATACGGAGGCAGACATCCAGACGATACTGGATTATCAGGCGGCGGCGGGAGGTGGCTTTGAGGGAGCAGGTACGGAGCGCACGCTGGGGGTGGAGTATGCGCCGGGCAAGCGGGCGTTTCCCCTCTCCCGCTGGGCGAGGGGCGCGGGACAGGCTTAAGCCTGTCCTACTTTTGACATTTTTGGGAGGGTGGGGAAAAAAAACTCGGAGGCGCTTTTGCTAACCTCCGAGTTTTACTTACCCAATTACCTACTTGATTTTGAACATCTGCGTTAACTTCATGGCGAGATTTAAGTCGCCCGCCAGTTTTAACTTGCCTTGCATAAAGGCTTGCATTCCGTCAATTTCGCCAGTGAAGATTTTGACGTAGTCGGACGAGTCGGCGGTGAGGGTCATCTTGGGGGAAGCGTGCGTTCCTTTTTCCACCGCGCACTTGCCGTCTTTGATTTCCGCGTACCATTCGCCGGGTTCCGCGCCGGTGAATTTGAATTGAATCACCGCGTTGAGTCCCGCCGCTTTTTCCGCAAGGAAGGCGCCGGGCATTTTGGACATGAGGGTTTCGATTGTAAGAGCCATTTT